>ENA-ORXR01000023-ORXR01000023.1-marine-metagenome-genome-assembly--contig:-NODE-23-length-227139-cov-5.918102_pt1 | contig 227139 bp, 188 predicted proteins | sample MGYA00237866_ERZ511479 | MGnify/ENA metagenome assembly ERZ511479 | reverse complement strand
GCATGTACGTTTTCGCAGCTACCTGTTTGTCGTAAACAAATTGTTGCATGGCGTAGTCGTTAGAATACTTACGCTCCGCGAACTCTTTTATATCTTGGTCCGTGGCATTAGAGATATACCCAAATGCAGACATTTGTTTTTGAAAAACGAACTTCTGCATCCTAGTATCGTTGGGATACTTTTGCATTGAGAATGCTAAGACTTTACTTTCAATCGTTTCTTCATCAGCTCTAACGGGTGTAGTATTTCGAGAGCTTTTACCTGTAATCCATTTTCCGTAGTTTGGATGCCAGTTACAGGCCTTTTCAAATTCCTTGGTAAATCCTATAAGTGAGAAAGTCGGACTAAAGGCGACATCATCAGAATCACGCCTTTTAGTTGTATAGAACCTGCTTCCGGCAAGCATACTTCGCAAGTGGGAGTCACCATCACTTGCAATGTAAACCTCTCCAATGAGCGGATCCATTACAGCCCACATTGCCTCGTGAGTCTTGTTTGAATCGTATTTATAGAAAACCTTCGTTCTCTTCAAATAACTTTGTTCGTTGAAGACGCCTTTACCAAAATAGACGACGATCTCAGGATCTTCGGTCGCAGTATCATCAAAGCATGAGGCCACCATTCCTTGTTCATCATTGAGGCCAGCCCAAAACACGAGTCCTACACGGTTTCCCTTATCATCAACTTGACCCATGCCACCGTGCCAAATCTCACCCTCACCACCGCTACGTATGAATTTCTCTTTTGCTTCACTGGACAGCTTCTTGTAAAGGGCGTCTGGCCAAGCTCCATCAGCATATGATGCAGAACAAACGAGCGACAGCATGATGAGCGAATACGATGCGAGGATTTGCACCTTAATGATGTGAGTCATAGTCGTAGCGGAACTTGTGGGCTTATGTGAATGCTACCGCAGTAGGCTAGTAAGCAAAACAAATTCAGAGATCGCAAGCGATAAAGTGTCTGCAAACCAACTGAGGCACTTACGCACAATCGCCAGAACCAGTAGCGGGCCTTTCGACTAATAAATATTGGAGAGCCTGAAAAGGCTATTTATTAAATGAACATTTGCTTTGCGCAGGGAAACATGCGTAAATCTGTAGATTTTTGGAGGCAGTCACGAGGGGGGGCACACGCACCTGTCCGCTAAAGCACCGTGCAGATTAGGGCACCAGTGGGGCACCAGATTAACGGAAAGGTTTCATCGCACCTTTCCGTTCGAGCATAACTCTTTGTTTTGATTGGCTCCCTGGGACGGGCTCGAACCGCCGACCCAATGATTAACAGTCATTTGCTCTACCAACTGAGCTACCAGGGAATCGGCACGAAGTGTAGTGTGATTATGGCGTCAGGTCAATGAGGTAACGGGCATTTTCTGAAGCTATCTGATGTGACGATGTACAATTGGCCTCCTGAACAGGCTATCGCTTATCCATGACGACCTTATTTGAATTGCAGACAGGGTATTCGCCCGCTGGTCATCAGCCTGCAGCAATAAAAGCACTCTGTGAGGGTATTGATGACGGTTTGGCCTATCAGACGTTACTGGGTGTCACAGGGTCAGGCAAGACGTTTACGATTGCCAATATTCTGAAAAACCAGCAGCGTCCCGCCATTGTTTTAGCGCCCAACAAAACCCTGGCTGCACAGCTATACGGTGAGTTCAAGGATTTCTTTCCAAACAACGCCGTGGAATACTTCGTCTCCTACTACGACTATTATCAGCCTGAGGCGTATGTACCGGCCAGTGACACCTTTATTGAGAAGGACTCGTCGATCAACGAGCACATTGAACAAATGCGCCTGTCGGCCACCAAGGCACTGTTTGAGCGTCGCGACACCATAATCGTAGCTACCGTCTCATCCATCTATGGTTTGGGTGATCCTGAGCAGTATCATAAGATGGTGCTGCATCTGAAACGCGGTGAAACGGTCAATCAGCGCGACGTGCTCAGACGGCTGGCCGAGTTGCAGTACAGCCGGAACGATCTCGAACTAAAGCGCGGCACCTACCGTGTACGCGGGGAGATTATCGATATATATCCTGCTGACTCAGAGCGCGAAGCTATCCGAGTCGAGCTATTTGATGATGACATCGAAACCCTGAGCTTTTTCGATCCCCTGACAGGCGAAATCATGCGCAAAGTACCGCGGCTCACCATCTACCCCAAAACACATTACGTTACGCCCAGGCAAAGACTGCTTGATGCCACAGACCTCATAAAAGACGAGTTGCGTGAACGTCTGGAGCAGCTTACTGCCGCTGGCAAACTGGTAGAAGCCCAGCGGCTTCAGCAACGTACCCAGTTCGATCTGGAAATGATTCATGAGCTGGGCTACTGCTCAGGCATCGAAAACTACTCGCGATATTTATCAGGGCGTCAGCCAGGTGAGCCGCCGCCGTGTCTGTTCGACTATCTTCCCGAAGACAGTCTCTTGTTCATCGATGAGAGTCATGTCAGCGTGCCGCAACTGGGTGCCATGTACAAAGGCGATCGCTCGCGCAAGGAAAACCTGGTCAATTTTGGGTTTCGACTGCCATCGGCACTGGATAATCGACCGCTGAAATTTGAAGAGTGGGAAATACTGAAGCCACAAACCGTGTTTGTATCGGCAACCCCTGGAAAGTACGAACAGCAATATGCCGATGCAGTGGTAGAGCAGGTGGTACGGCCTACCGGTCTTCTCGATCCGCAAGTAGAAATACGGCCGGCACGTTCGCAAGTTGATGATGTGCTGTCAGAGATCACTATTCGTGTTGCCAGAAACGAGAGGGTGTTGATAACAACACTGACCAAGCGCATGGCTGAAGACCTGACGGATTATCTTAGCGAGCACGATAAGAAAGTGCGTTATCTGCATTCAGATGTAGACACCGTAGAGCGCAGCGAGATCATTCGAGACTTGCGACTGGGTGTGTTCGATGTGCTGGTGGGCATCAACCTCTTGCGAGAAGGCCTGGATATGCCTGAGGTATCTCTGGTTGCCATTCTTGATGCAGATAAAGAGGGTTTTCTTCGCTCGGATCGCTCATTAATACAAACTATAGGCCGGGCAGCTCGTAATCTGCATGGCAGGGCCATTCTGTATGCGGATACACTAACCGGATCCATGCAAAGAGCAATCGATGAAACGAACCGTCGCCGCGAGGTACAGGAAATCTACAACACAGAACATGGCATCACACCGGTCGGTATTCAAAAAGCCATTAACGATGTCATGGAGGCGTCCGATACAGGCAAGGACAAGCGTCGTGGGCGACGCGGGGTCGCAGCCAAACAATCCAGTTCGGGTGCTCAGACTCTGAGCGTTGATGAGGCGGCCAAGCGTATCAAGCAACTTGAAAAGCAGATGTACGAGTGTGCACGCAATCTTGAATTTGAAACCGCTGCGCAACTACGGGACGAGCTTGAGCAAATTCGTGCCAGTGTATTCAAGGGTGAAGCAGTGGAGAGTGAAGCCCCAAAGCCTGAGAAAATAGCGAAAAAACGGGCGATTAAAAAGAAGGCTGCTCGCACACGATGATGGAATCATCATTGTTATCAGGTGCATTCATCATCACCTTGTATTAATGCCACCATTCATGTGAGTACCTTAGTTACCGCTAAAGACAAGGATATGACGTTGTCTGCGGCACCAGTTTACATGTACCAGCGGGAGCACGCCGCATCTCATCATAGGAGAATTGAATGTTAGAAGCCTATCGTCAGCACGAAGCAGAGCGCCAAGCGCAAGGAATCGTTGCGCAGCCACTTAATGCACAGCAAGTCGCCAGTCTGGTTGAGCTCATGAAATCCCCGCCCAAGGGCGAAGAGGATTTTCTGCTGCATTTACTCAGCAGCCGTGTTCCTGCTGGTGTTGATGAGGCAGCTTACGTCAAAGCAGGCTTTCTAACTGCCATAACCAAAGGTGAGGCGACATCACCTTTAGTGAGCCGTGTAGCGGCTGTCGAGCTCTTGGGTACCATGCTTGGCGGGTACAATATTCAGCCCCTGATTGCTGCTCTTGATGATGACGAGCTGGCTGCAGCTGCCACCAAGTCGTTGTCGCACACATTATTGATGTTCGATGCTTTTCACGATGTGGAAGAAAAAGCCGTTAAAGGCAATGCTGCTGCAAAAGCTGTCATGCAAAGCTGGGCGGATGCCGATTGGTTCCTTGGCAAAGACGAGGTGCAAAAGAAAATTACAGTTACCGTCTACAAGGTCCCTGGTGAAACAAATACAGATGATCTATCGCCCGCAGTCGATGCATGGTCACGTCCGGATATTCCGCTACACGCACTGGCCATGCTTAAGTTCGAACGTGAAGGGTTTACGGATAAGCCACTGGAAACTGTCGAAGAGCTCAAGAAGAAAGGCTTTCCAGTTGCTTATGTAGGTGATGTTGTCGGTACCGGGTCTTCCAGAAAGTCTGCAACCAATTCGGTGCTTTGGCATATGGGTGACGATATTCCGTTTATCCCCAATCGACGTGACGGTGGTTTTGTGCTGGGCAGTAAGATAGCGCCGATTTTTTACAACACGCTGGAGGATGCAGGGGCCCTGCCTATCGAGTGCGATGTCAATTCCATGGAAATGGGCGATGTCATTGACATCTACCCGTTCGAGGGAAAAGTGACGCGCCACGACAGTGATGAGGTGCTGGCTGCATTTGAATTCAGTAACGAGGTGTTGCTGGATGAAGTCCGCGCTGGCGGCCGTATTCCGTTGATCATAGGTCGTGGCCTGACTGATCGGGCTCGCGAATCACTAGGGCTAGAATTCAGCACGGTATTCTTGCGTCCGGGTGCTAATGATCCCAGCGACAAAGGCTATACGCTGGCGCAGAAAATCGTCGGTAAGGCTTGTGGTGTTGACGGCATACGCCCTGGTCAATACTGCGAACCCAAGATGACAACGGTTGGTTCGCAAGACACCACTGGCCCTATGACTCGCGACGAACTTAAAGACCTTGCCTGTCTGGGTTTTACTGCAGATCTTGTCATGCAATCGTTTTGTCATACGGCAGCCTACCCCAAGCCGATTGATGTCGACACGCATCACAGCTTGCCGGATTTCATGTCAACCCGAGGGGGTGTTTCATTACGTCCTGGCGATGGCATTATTCACAGCTGGCTGAATCGTATGCTGTTGCCAGACACTGTCGGCACGGGTGGTGATTCACACACACGTTTTCCCATGGGTATCTCGTTTCCGGCGGGCTCGGGCCTGGTGGCATTTGCTTCGGCGGTCGGCGTGATGCCATTGAATATGCCTGAATCGGTTCTGGTGCGGTTCAAAGGCGAGATGCAGCCGGGGATTACGCTTCGTGATCTGGTCAATGCTATCCCTTATGCCGCCTTGCAGAGAGGGCTGCTTACTGTCGAGAAGAAAGGTAAGAAAAACGTATTTTCGGGTAAGTGCGTAGAAATCGAAGGCCTGAAAGATCTGAAACTTGAGCAGGCTTTTGAGCTTGCGGATGCCACGGCGGAACGCTCTGCTGGTGGTTGTACAGTAAAGCTGGACATCGAACCTCTTAAAGAATACATCACATCCAATGTGACATTGTTGCGTTGGATGATTGATCAAGGATATGACGATGCGCGCACCCTTGAACGACGTGCACGCAAGATGGAAGAGTGGTTGGCCAACCCATCACTGCTGGTTGCCGACGCCGACGCAGAATACGCTGAGATAATCGAGATCGATCTCAACGAGATAAAAGAGCCTTTGCTGGCATGTCCTAACGATCCTGATGACGTCAAGCCGTTATCCGAGGTTCAGAACACTAACGTAGACGAGGTGTTCATTGGTTCATGCATGACTAACATTGGTCACTATCGCGCCGCCGGTAAACTCATACAAAAATCGGGTGAATACGTCGACACAGTGTTGTGGATTGCACCGCCCACGCGGATGGATGAGCACCAGCTCAAGGAGGAGGGTTATTACAATATCTTTGGAGCGGCAGGTGCGCGACTGGAAATTCCCGGTTGCTCGTTATGCATGGGTAATCAGGCAAGGGTCAAGCCAGGCGCTACCGTGGTATCGACATCCACCAGAAACTTTCCCAATCGTCTGGGGCAGGGGGCGTTTGTCTACCTTAGCTCGGCTGAACTTGCAGCCGTAGCGGCGTTGCTTGGCAGATTGCCAACAGTTGCCGAGTACATGGAGTACGTGAAAGATCTGGATGCCATGAGCGACGAGGTTTACCGTTATCTGAACTTCAATGAAATCTCAAACTTCCAGGAATCCGCGGATGAGGCAAAAGTGAAGTTCAAGGACATTCCGGTGTCCATTCAAATTGCCAGTTAGCTTGTATCAGAACGAGGATTGCTAAAGGCTGATCTCTTTAGCAATCCTCTTTACCAGGCAAGGCTCCTGGTAATCTGTCAACGTCATTTTGGACCCTAAAATATGTTGTTGACGGAATTCTAGCCGCCTGGCAGAGTTTTTATCTCTACAACACGCAGTGTGCCACCTTGTTCAAGTACAGGGCATGTTGATGCCATGGCGCAGGCTGCCTCCAGTGTGTCGGCCTCCACCACAGAATAGCCAAACATTGTGTTTGGCCAATCGTCCTCTACTGTACCAGCCGCAGTAACAATTTTCGATGCGCCCAATGGGGTGCCGGGGTTGACGATGGCCGCACCGAGGTTCATTACCCATTCCTGCCATTTCTTCATATGAGCCTGTCCCTCTTCGGGGGTTTCAGGCGGCGACATATCGCCGTGGTAACCGATCAGGTATTGACTCATGATGTGTAAGCTTCCATTTGTTGATTGCGACATTGACAGTAAAACATATCGCTGAAGTTGTGATGTTAATAACAGGCATCCTATAGAAAAACGGTAAAAAGTGATTGCATGCCGGACTTTCCTGTTCTCGGTGCATCGTGCAGAAAAGCCAAATTTTCTGTGTGTCTAAAGGTTGTATAGCGATGACCGATATTTAAACCTGTGTAGCAATGACCGATACTTCGGATTGGATCGTGATCATTTGTTTCTTCGAGCGCTTGATCGGTCCTTAGTGATCGAAAAAATAGTTATTAAATAAATAGTTAGCAAACAAATAGTTAGCAAAAAAATAGTGATCGAAAAATTAACGATCGGCAAACTGCAGCTGCACCTAAATACCGTATCTATCAGGAATTTCCCATGGTGAATGAATCTTTGGCAAATACTCAAATAAGCATCGGTTTTCGGAAATCGTTGGGCAAACGCTTTGGGCTTATCGCAATTGCCTGTGCATCTTTTTTAGTGATCACTCTGGAGTTGTTAGCGGCTAACGCAGATATCAGCGGCTCACTATGGGTGGCTCAGTTCAACGAAGCCAATATAGCTCATGTATTGTCTTCCTCCATGGCGGAATCTGTCCGCGATGGTGATGCAGATGGTGTTTACGCGCTGCTGGATAACTATCCCCCGAAAGAATTGCATCAGTGGATAGCTCAGGCTGAAGTATTTGACAAAGACGGCCAGCGTTTGGTGAACTTTATTCATGCCGATTTTGAAAACCGGGAAATTTTGAAAGAGCCATTACCCTGGAAACCGGAATTTCTGAGAAAAGCGAAGCGCTCTGCTAAACAGCTAAAACATATAGAAGGTACAAATTTCTGGGTTGCTACGCCAATCGTCATGCCCGGTGAAACTCAGCGCGTAGGAACTTTTTTGCTGCGCTACGATGTGAGTATCATCAAAGATATATCCATGGCCCGCGTGGTGAAACAGGTATGGGTGGCAGTTGCCATGTTAATCGTGCTAGCTGTAGTTTTGATGCTGGCAACAAGTCGCTGGTTGTCGAAACCTTTAATGAAAATTAGCAGTGTCTCGGCAGATATTGCTGAAGGTGACTATGAAAAGCACGTACCCTACTGTGAGCGCGAAGACGAAATCGGTGCAATAGCTCGAAGTGTTGATATCTTGCGACATAAAGCGCTCGAGACAGAGAATCTCAAGAGAGAAACTGAAGAATCACAACGCATAGCATCTGAGCAGAGCGATGTGGCTGCGGCGGCCGAGCGAGAACGGCGAGAAGAGTCAGACCAGAGAATTACCGCTGAACGTGCTCAAGCAGAATCCGCCGCCGTCAGCAGTGAAGCGCTAAAACAGCGTATCGAGAGTCTTTCGCTGGCTGTGAAGGCGGCATCAGAAGGGGACTTTGCCTACAAGTTTGCCAAGTACGATAATCGTGATGACCTGTCGGAAGTAGGGGTTGCTCTGGAAAAATTGTTCGCTCAACTTAATGTCAGTATCGGCGATATTGGCGACACAGCCACGCAGCTTAAAACAGCAGCAGGCGACTTGAATATGCTTAGCACTACATTGACAGATGTCGCCCAGGAAAACGCTGCACACGCAATGTCCGCATCTAGCACGTCCACGGAGGTGCGGGCTTCAGTGGATGTTGTCGCTGAAAGTACAAAAGAGATGAACGCATCGTTAACCGATATCTCGGGCAAAACCAAAGAAGCTGAGTCCATCGCCTCTCAGGCGGTAACGCTGGTGCAGAGCACAGGGGACAACGTACAACAGTTGGCGAAGTCCTCAAAAAGTATCGGTAACGTGGTTAAAGTCATTACATCGATTGCCGAACAAACTAACCTTTTAGCCTTGAACGCAACGATTGAGGCTGCAAGGGCAGGCGACGCTGGCAAGGGTTTTGCCGTGGTGGCAAATGAGGTCAAGGAGCTGGCGAAAGAGACTGCCAAAGCTACCGAGGAGATTGAACAGCGCATCGCCGACATTCAATCTGACACGGGGACCGCTGTTGTATCCATCGCTGATATCAATGCTATCGTTCAAAAAATCAGTGAAATTCAATCAGCTATAGCGTCCGCCGTAGACGAGCAATGGGCGACAACTGGTGCCATGGATTCGAAAATTGTTGAAGCGACTCGAGGCAATAGCGAGATTGGACAGATCATTCAGCTGATTTCCACCCAATCTAACGAAAGCCTGGAATCTACTGCCAATGTCAGTCAGTCAGCTGAGCAAATGGATGAACTTGCTGGCAAACTGAATGCTCTAATGAACCGCTTCAAGAAGTCGGGTATCCGGTCGTCCAACCGGGCGTAAATTTTCTGACAAAACGGGCATCGATATTTTCAAGTGCCATCTGGCACCCGGATACGACGGGCTACCAGCCTGTCCGAGAATAACGATCGGGGCCGCCTCCGGTACGATCAGCTTATTCCTGGACAGGCTCCTAAGCTTGCAAAAACTGATCTGCCTGTTTCATGTATTGGGCGCGACTGAGCAACAGTTTTGGGCGACTGCCACCACATTGTCGCCACAGTACAACCGAGCGTACTCCACCTAGCAATGCTGATCTTATCGTCGACGCTATATCGTTATCGTTGAGGTAATCAGGATCACCACTCACCATGATTCTCGGACTCAAGTGGCTAATGCTACTGCGGTAGAGACTGGCAAGATTACTCACCATATCCGGGTCGGTTACAGGTTTCTCCATAGCTTGTGCACGGCTGATACCAATCCTGAGCTGCTCGATAGTGTTGGCATCGTTCAGCACGTTTGTCCCAAGCTGTATCAGGGCCAGCGAATACCGGGCGATGTCCATATCGCGCGATTCTGCATTGCCACCCAGTTGCGACTTGAGCGTACGCAATCCGCGCCCGATAGTACCTGCATGCCCGCCGTAAGCATCCATTACCCGGTCGGTTTTCAGCGTCATGATTGAACGTAGCGTGCCTTCCAGTTCGTCCTGCTCGCAAGAACCTGTTGTGGCCAGTGATTTACAGATGTGCACTGCCTGAAATATTCCGCCAAGTGCCAGAGTCTGATTTTCTATTGTTGAGATTGCATTCATGTTGTGGAGTATAGGTGCATATCAAAAAACGCGAGCCTACATTGAGCCGCTTTACCGCATAACTTGTTAGTCAAGATCGCTGATTATGGCGCCGCCCAGGCAATTCTCGCCCTGATACAAAACCAGTGATTGACCCGGCGTAGCTGCTCTGACGGGCTCATCGAAGCGAATGGTCAGGGTGTTATCGCTTTGTAAAGTAACGCTTGCCTGCTGATCTTGCTGGCGATATCTGACCTTGGCTGTGCATCGGAAGGTGTCATTCAACGATTCCGAATTGACCCAGTGCAGGTCGTGCGCGCTAAGCACATCTCGGAAAAGCATTGGATGATTGTGGCCTTGTCCGACAACAAGCTGGTTTTCTGCAAGATCCTTCTCCAGCACGTACCATGGATCCTCCGATGAATCGCTTAAGCCGCCAATGCCCAGGCCTTGTCTTTGTCCCAGTGTATAGAACATCAGACCGTTGTGACGACCGATGTTGTCACCACTATCGGTAACAATATTGCCGGGTTGCGCCGGTAGATATTCTCCTAGAAATGCGCTGAATTTGCGCTCGCCGATAAAACAGATACCCGTACTGTCTTTCTTTCCGTGGACATGAAAACCTGCATCAAGGGCCATCTTGCGTACATCCGGTTTGTCCAGATGCCCGACAGGAAACAGGCTGGGTCGTAGCTGATTCTGGTTAAGTGTGTACAGAAAATAACTTTGGTCTTTGTTGTCGTCTTTGCCGCGGTGTAACTGAACGCTATCCGCGTTTCCGCCAGAGCGTACGTAGTGTCCCGTCGCTATTGCATCTGCACCCTGCCTCTGGGCATGATCAAGAAATGCTTTGAACTTGATTTCCTTGTTGCACAGGATATCCGGATTGGGCGTACGACCTGAGCTGTACTCTGCCAGAAAGTGTGCGAATACTCGCTCCCAGTATTCCTCCGCAAAATTCACGGTAGATAGCTCTATACCCAGCAACGATGCTACCGAGGCTGCATCACGATAATCCTGGCGAGCTGTGCAGTGCTCATCGTCATCTTCCCAATTCTGCATGAAAATACCGGATACGTGATAACCCTGTTGTTTCAGTAGCAAGGCAGCTACCGATGAGTCTACACCGCCTGACATGCCGACAATAACGTGCATATTTTCAGGGTCCGAGCGGAATGCCGCAGCCTGCGGGGTTTTGGCCAAATAGGGTATTTGTCCAGTTGAGGAAGTGGCTGCCATGCTAGAAGTGTGTAATCAGGGCGTCGTCGCGGTTAGCCGTCTTGCGTTTGGAAGGTGGTGGTGTCGTCTGCCGTGCGAAGAAATCGCCATCCATTAGTTGTAGGAATTGTTTAGCTTGTGGTGATAAAAATTTACCACGCCGCACGACCACACCATAGCTACGATTGGGGAAGTAATGACCCATCGGTCGAACTGTGAGGTTTTCGAATCCACGCAGGCAAATACTGGTGACAATGCTAATGCCTGTACCGATTTCCACATAGCGCTTGATAACTTCCCAGCCACCGGCCTCCAGCACCACGTTATAAGGGACATTGTGCTGTTGAAAGACCAGATCCACTACACTCCATGTACTTAAATGGCGCGGTGGCAGAATGAGGCCGTAGGGGCTGATGTCCTCGAGACTAACGGTTTGCTTCTTCTCCAGAGGATGACCTTTGCACATGATAAGCGCTGGTGTATAGTCGTAAATAGGGTGATAAACCATATCGTCAGGTACATCAATCATTGATCCCACCGCAAAATCTACCTCGTTTGCCCGTAGTAGTGCCAAGCCATCATGGCCTGTGACATTGTGCAGTCGTACATCTATCTGCGGATACTCATCTGAGAAGCTCTTGATGATGTCCGGCAATATATAGAGGAGGGTGGCCTCGCCTGATGCAACATCCAATGGGCCTGCGTGTACATCGCCTAGCCTCGCTGCAAAACTGTCAGCCAGTCTGGAAAAACCATCGACCAGCGGCTGAGCCATCTCCAGTAGAAGATCACCCGCTGGTGTCAGTCTGATTTTCGGGCCACAGCGTTCAAATAACAGTGTGTCCAGATCCTTTTCCAGTGCCTGAATTTGTAACGATACAGAGGGCTGGCTGAGTTTCAAACGTGCAGCGGCTTTGGAAATGCTCCCGGTCTGGGCCGCATTGCAAAATGCCCGTAGTTGCCGATGTTGATTGAGGTTTGGGGTGTCAGAGTTGGCCATGTTGCTGAGTATTTGCTTTGGCAATGCTATTTAAAATCAGTATTGTATTTTATAGCACGGTTACAACCTCGTTATCCAGTAAAAACGTGTCTTCTGATTGATTTACGTGCCGCCACTTCAGCCGCTGCGATCCTGCTCGTGTGTTTCATGTCTGTATCTTCGGCGACCGCTGGCCTTATACTCTGCCGCTCGCAACTTCCACAAGACTCAGGACACGCCTGGCAATGATGAGACAGAACGGCAAGCTAAGCCATGGCTGAGTTGATTCAAAATCTGTTGCTGGATCCAATGTCAATCCTGTTTACGCTCTCGTTCATCACAATCCTGCTACTTTCCAGGAAGCGACGCGGCGGAAGACACCGCGCTGTACGATGGAAAACCGTCCTTGTGGTCGCTTGGCTCGTTACATTTCTGGTGTCGTCAGCGCCTTTTGTCGTCAATCCTCTACTGACGACGCTGGAAGATCAATACCCGCCATCAAAACTCTGCGGATCGGGAAGCCATGTTGTTGTGCTTGGAGGCGGCATAGATTCGCGAGTGGAATTTGCGTATGAATTTGAACGTATGAGTCGATCCACACTCACGCGCGCCTCGGCTGCCGCGCGAATCGCTGAAAATGAGCCTCTACTAAGACTCATAGTCAGCGGTGGAGCGCTTAAAAAGGTGAGTGAAGCTGATGTAATAGCCAGCTATTGGATTGCCATGGGTATTGAAAATAGCCGGATAATTCGGGAGGGACAATCACTCAACACCCGTGAAAATGCCATTAACATAGCAGCCATAATTGCTACAGAGACCATTGAAGGCCCCGTGCGACTGGTAACCTCAGCGCTGCACATGCCGCGCGCAATAAGCGTATTTCAAAAGGTGTTCGATGAGCAGGGTATAACTCTGTGCCCTGTGAGTGTTGGCCGCGAGGCGCTGGACAACATCCCGTATTGGGCCTGGCTGCCACAAACAACCTCACTGGTAAAATTCGACAAGTGGTTGCATGAGGTAGCAGCGCTAGCGATATATCGTCTGCGAGGCTGGATTTAAGGCAATGCCTGTCAGCTTCCTCTATGCCTTGTAGTAATCCAGGTACCATTCGACAAAGTTGGATATACCATCTTCGACGCTTGTTTCAGGTTTGTAGTTTACGTCTCTGACTAGATCACTGACGTCGGCATAGGTGTCAGGAACGTCACCTGCCTGTAATGGCATCAGGTTTTTCTCTGCCGTACGATTCAGGCACGATTCCAATGTGCTGATGTAGTGTTCAAGATCCACCGGCTTGTTGTTGCCAATGTTGTAGACGCGATATGGAGCAGAACTTGTCGCTGGGTCTGGCGCGTTGCTATCCCAGTCCTCATTAGGCTTTGCGACGTTATCCAGCGTGCGTATCACACCCTCGACAATATCGTCGACATAGGTGAAGTCACGTTTGTGCTTTCCATAGTTGAATACGTCAATAGGCTTGCCTGCAAGAATGTTTTTAGTAAACAGAAATAGAGCCATGTCAGGCCGTCCCCATGGTCCGTATACCGTGAAAAAACGCAAGCCTGTGGTGGGTAATCGAAAAAGGTGGCTGTATGTATGCGCCATGAGTTCGTTGGCTTTCTTGGTGGCAGCATACAAACTAACCGGGTGATCAACCGGCTCGTGTACGGAAAAAGGCATGTTGGTATGGTTCCCGTATACCGAACTGGTGGAGGCATACACAAGATGCTCAACTTGGTTATATCGGCAGTTTTCCAGAACATTGGTAAAGCCCACGATATTGGCATCGATATACGCTTGAGGATTTTCCAGTGAGTACCTTACGCCAGCCTGCGCTGCAAGATTGACCACTCGCTGCGGCTGGTGTTTGCGAAACGTGGCTTCCATAAGCTGTTTATCTTCTAGATTGCCACGTACTTCCGTAAACTTGTCATGGGCCTTTACCCGCTCGAGTCGCGCTAGTTTTAAATTTACATCGTAATAGTCATTGACGTTATCAATACCAATGACCTCGTCACCGCGCGCAAGTAACTTGAGTGCCAGTGTTGATCCAATAAAGCCTGCTGTACCGGAGATAAGAACTTTCATCGTGTCAATGTGCTTATTTGTGAAATGAAACAGTCATGTATGAATGTGCTGGTGCGATCAAACCATTAAGGCAGACAATTAAAACGGACCGTTAGAAAAGAGTGAGGTGCATGCTTTTGATACCTTGAAGATTACTTCCACCATGCTACAAGCGCGCATCGACGCTGTTTTTCGGAAACACGCTTTTTATGTCGTAAAGAATGTGACCTGGTTTCCCAAATGCACGGATAGCATCGTTACCAAGTGCTACAAACTGTTTGTGTGCAACGGCAAGAATGATGGCATCGTAGTGTGAGGCTTTGGGTTGATCAATGGGTGTAATTCCGTATTCTTTCATGGCCTCCTCGCTGTTAACCCAGGGATCATAGACCGCGACGTTAGCATGGTAATTCTCAAGTTCATTGACGATGTCTACAACACGGGTATTGCGTAGGTCGGGACAATCTTCCTTGAATGCAAATCCGAGTACAAGAATATTGGCACCAACGACGTGAATACGTTTGCGGGTGAGCATCTTTATGACCTTCTCCGCGACAAACGCCCCCATTCCGTCGTTGATCTGCCGCCCTGATAAGATTACCTGAGGGTGATACCCGATTTCCTGAGCCTTGTGCGTGAGGTAGTAGGGGTCGACGCTTATGCAATGCCCTCCAACAAGACCCGGGCGAAAGTTGAGGAAGTTCCATTTTGTGCCAGCAGCCTCAAGCACTTCCAACGTATCAATATCCAGTCTGTCGAAAATCAATGCCAATTCGTTTATAAGGGCAATGTTCAAGTCTCGCTGGGTGTTTTCGATAACCTTCGCAGCCTCTGCAACCTTGATTGAGCTGGCCAGGTGAGTACCTGCAGTTATGATGCGTCCATAGAGAGCATCAACTGCTTTGGCCACCTCATCAGTGGAGCCGGACGTAACTTTCATGATGTTACTGACACGATGTTCCTTGTCGCCTGGATTTATACGTTCTGGACTGTAGCCTGCGAAAAAGTCAGTGTTAAACGTCAGGCCGGACTCGCGTTCCAGAATGGGAATACAGACCTCTTCTGTAGCGCCCGGATAAACCGTTGATTCATAAATCACCACACACCCGGGTTGCATGACCTTGCCTATGGATTCACTGGCCTTGACCAGCGGAGTAAGGTCAGGTTGTTTATGACGATTGATTGGTGTCGGAACAGTGACAATAAAGACCTTGCAGTCTGCCAGATCGTCCATCAGGCTAGTAAAAGTGAGATGTGATGCCTCGTTTAGTTCCTCAGAGGATACCTCCAGCGTACGGTCCGAACCATTTTGCAGTTCAAGAATGCGTTTTTCGTTAATATCAAAACCTACGGTCGGACTTTTTTTTGCGAATTCCACAGCCAGCGGTAAGCCGACGTAGCCGAGGCCTATAACTGCGATAGTGTCATCGTTGGATATTTCGAACATCGAAAAAGCTTCTCTTGTAAAATTGTCAGGCTGTGGAGTTTGTCCCCCACCACTCTACAGCGGGCTTAGTATACGGGAACAGTAGAATCGAACTCCCCAAGATCTGTACACTGTGTACTCTGTCTTAAAACAACAAAAACCCAAGGCTGGGGACTTGCGTAAATTGAGTATTATTCCCGTTTATGCGCGCACGGAGTGAAATTTTGTATCCTGGAGCCCATTGTGCCAACCGCGTGAGACAGTGCCGCGCTAGACTAGTCGATAACGGAAGCATAGGTTCTCAGCAAGTCAGCTGAGCCACATATCAGGATAGCTAAAAGCAGTGGGCACCTTCAAATTTTTCAAGTTACATCTGCGGGTGCCTTTTCTAATACTCGCTTTCCTTGAATTTTGCATTTGTGTAGGGGCGGTGTTCATAGCTGGCTACGTGCGTTTCGATGGCTCACAGATTACCGAGATACAGAGCATCAGCTCGCCGGTTGCTACCTCTGTGCTATTCGGATTGGTCATGCCTACCACCATGATGGCGATGGGTCTTTATCAAAGCCGTTTTCGTGGCGGTATTATCGGAGTTTTCCTGCGATCGGTTATCGGGTTCATTTGTGGCGCTGCGATTCTTGCGCTGCTTTACTATGTCATACCTCCGCTGAAGCTTGGCCGCGGTGTGTTCGCCCTGGCTATCATCATCGCGTTTTTCATGGTCGGCACCATTCGTCCCCTGTTTTTTTACTACGTCGACAGAGATATTCTTAAAATCCGCGTGCTGATTCTTGGCGCTGGTGAAAAGGCTGGCTCAATCACTCGGCGTCTGCGCAGACGTGTTGATCGCCGTGGATTTCGCGTGGTGGGTTATGCTCCTCTGCCAACCGACAGGGGGATGGGTCTCGACAGTTCATTGCTTGTCGATATCAAGGATGGTTCGCTACTGGACTTTGCCATAGCCAATCAGGTTGACGAGATTGTCGTAGCCGCTGATGAGCGGCGTGGTGCGCTGCCATTGGAGCAATTGCTTGAATGCAAGCTTCACGGGCTCGATGTCATCGATCTTTTAAGTTTTTTTGAACGAGAGCAGGGCAAGCTGCCGCTGGATATCCTGAGACCTGACTGGTTAATCTATTCGGATGGTTTTGAGCGCGGTGCTTTTCGAGACATCCTGAAACGAACATTCGATATTGTTGCCAGCATGTTTATCATTCTGATCACGTGGCCCTTCATGTTGCTGGCAGCAATTGGTATCAAAATCGAAGACGGTCTCTCGGCGCCGATTATTTACCGTCAGGTACGTGTAGGGTATTTAGGCAAGCCCTTTGAGGTATTGAAGTTCAGAAGCATGACAACGGATGCCGAGCAATCTGGCGGCGCTCAATGGGCGGTGGAAAACGACGCACGTGTTACAAAAGTCGGGCAATTCATTCGAAACACCCGAATTGACGAACTTCCCCAGATACTCAACGTACTAACCGGTGCGATGAGTTTTGTTGGACCAAGACCAGAGCGTCCGCATTTTGTAGAGCAGCTAAACGAGACTATTCCCTATTATCGCGAGCGCCATGCAGTTAAGCCCGGTATTACCGGTTGGGCGCAGGTCTGTTATCCCTATGGGGCGTCGCTTAAAGATTCCGTGCAAAAGCAGGAATTCGATCTTTACTACATCAAAAACCATACAATTTTTCTGGATATGCTTATTTTATGTCAAACAGCGGAGGTGGTTCTGTTCGGCAAAGGTGCCAGATAGACTTCATTGAGGTGCCAGCGCTATGAATATTGAAACAGGTAGCCTCTTGAATCAAACCGATGTAAATCGAGTAAAAAAAAACAACCAGAACTCGATTTTTGTCGGAGATTGTCTACCTTATCTGGTAGGTTTGATAAAAGCATCGCGACTCCGCGATTTTCGGATCTCGGATGGGATGGGCATGAATTCACTTTGCGGTGCGTTCTCGATCACTTCACGCGCTTTTTCGGCGTTTGTCCAATTTAAAATCTGGTCGAGAACCAGAAAAAACACTATTGTGGCAAGCATGGTAAAAATACCAACCATAAGCCACCACGTTTTCCGCCGTTTACCATGCTTTTTCGGGTCAATACTACGTTGTGATGGATCGCGACTTAGTAAACTAGAGTCTAGCGATGCGTCGTCGATAGTAGAAGCGTCTTTTGGCTTGCGAGTGTCTTGCACTTTTTCTTGTGGCTCGCTTGCTACATGTAATGATTGAAAAGGTAGTCGTTTGTTTTTTCTGTAAAAGTCACGCAGCGCATTGTAGGATTTTGTCAGTTCGATGAACTGCTGCTGCGCGTGAGCACGCTCACGAGGCCTGTTAGCAAACTTATCAGGATGCCAGATATGTACTAATTTGCGATAACTTGATCGGGCGGTACTCCAGTCGGCTCTGTCGTGGAGATCCAGCTTATGGTAGTGCAGCGCGAATTGGTTTTTTTGTGCGTCTTCAGAGATCATGCAATAAGCTTATCAGTCGATTCATGCTAGGTAGCGGCAAAAGATCCATCGTTTTGGCATTTGTGCTGCTCAGGAAACAATTGTTTATTCAAAATTTGTGGGCGAGTTAAGTAAATGAGGCGATTTAGCATATAAACTCCTCACCCATAATAAGTATTAGCCGCTAATGGATGTTGTTGCTGTTACAAAAAAGCAGTTTGCATGGAATAGGCTGTCCGATGAGTTTCGAGCAGCAAATACTGTGATTTACATCACGTGTCTGGGAGGCACATTTCATACATGGACACTCGTTTCATAGTCACGCTGTTTCTAGCGCTCAGTTTATTCGGTTGCGCCGGCTCGCGTGGCCCACTAATGGAAGATGAGAGGCCCCCGCAGGCCACTACTGATAGTGCACCGAAATTTCGACTGGGATCAGGCGATATATTAAGTGTGAATGTCTGGAAAAACCCTGACCTTTCAGTTACCGTGCCAGTCAGGCCAGATGGCTATATTTCGGTGCCGCTGGTTGGTGATGTATTGGCGGGTGGACAGACACCTGTTCAGATTGCAACTGAGACTGAGAAAAAACTTGCTCAGTACATTCGAACGCCAAAGGTGTCGGTTATCATCCAGGAAATTCCCAGCGCGGAATTCCAGAACCGGGTGAGAGTTGTCGGTGGCGTTGCCGAGCCAAAATCCATTCAGCACCGTGATGGCATGACCGTCATCGATCTGGTTTTGGAGGCTGGTGGTGTTAACGAATTTGCCGCACCCAACGCAGCTCGCTTGTACCGTACCGTCGACGGTGTTGCCAGGGCGTTCGACGTCTATTTAGCGGATGTCTTGACAAAAGGTGTTCTGGATACCAACTACGAGCTGGTTCCGGGCGATGTAATAACCATCCCGGAGCGAAGGTTCTAGCCCAGACGCCCTGCTAAATCAACCCTTACATACTCTGCTTTATTAATAAACCCTTATGAGTAATATTACTCTCGATGAAATGATGCCTTTGCTGACGCGAGAAGCGACTGCAAGAGCCGGAACGTTGCTGGCAATATTCTGTTTCATTAGTGCCGTGTTCCTGATTACAGGTTTTTTCTGGCAAAAAAAGTACACCTCGTTCGTACAACTCTACGTTGACGATAGTAATGTTGTCGCTCCTATCATCGGCACCGAGCAGGTGAACACTCGCGACAAAGCCAATGTTGCCAAGGAAGAATTGTTTGCGACGGAAATTCTGGATCGCATACTCATCGAGGTCGGCTTTGTCGATGAAAGCACGTCGCCCGCGGATCGGGAGGAAGCTCGCGAGGATCTCACCGATGCCACCAATGTCGTTAACCGAAACAACCAGCTTCTCGAGATAGACTATTACGATGAAAGTCCGGCAACGGCATTCAAGGTAACAAGCCTGTTCGCTGACCTGTTCCTGCAAAAGACCATGGACTCGTCAACAGAGGAGACCACAGAGGCCTTCGAATTCATTATCAATCAGGTGGAGACATATCGAAACAAGCTCGAAGATGCGGAAAGTCGCCTTGAGAGTTTTCGCAGTCAACATCCGGGTATCAGTAACAGCACCGAAGGTAATGTCAATGCAAGGATTGTTGAGCTGCAGCGTGATTTTGAACAAACTTCTCTTCTTTTTGCGCAATCTGACCAAAGACGACGGACCTTGCAATCCGAGCTTTCCAACGAGTCGTCAACGCTTGCGCGAGATTATCAACTCGGACAGACACGCGATCAGATCGCACAACTTCAAGCCGAGATAGATTTACTGAGTCTGTCCTACACGGAAGACTACCCGGATATAGTTCGGTTGCGCCAGCAGATAGAAGATGTGAAAGCCTCCGCGGCCAGAAGGAGTACGGCTACCAACGAAAGAGGAACAGGTCAGGCAGTATTCAATGTGGGTGGCAACGCGTTTTCAGGCTCAGCAAATTTGAGTCCTGTTTACCAGCAATTACGCAGCGATCTGGCTCGAACTTCAGCTGAGGCTGATGCGCAAGAGTCAAAAATGCGTCAGTTGAAAGTGCTTCTCGAGAAGGAAATTGAACGCTCTGCGGTTACGTCTCGGGTTGAAAGACAGCTTGCAGAGCTGTCGCGCGACTACGATACCAACAAGAAATTTTATGAAGACCTGCTTAACCAGCAAGAAAATGCTCGTCTGACGATGACCCTTGGAGCAGAGAAACAAGGTGTTTTGTATCGTATACACCAGCCCGCCAATTTTCCGGCACGCCCCAATGGACTTCGATTTTTCCATATTGTCTTTGCAGGTATTGTTCTGGCGAGTGTGTTGCCGTTTATCTACCTGTTTGTATTTCTTAAGGTAGATCCCCGAATACGCACTGCGTCGGCAGTAACCGAAGTGCTGGAGCTGCCTCTTCTGACAATCGTGCCTCATATGGCATCACCAAGTGAAAAAACTCCATGGTTTCATCGACCTAGTGCGATAATGTTGACAGTTGGGGTGATCTGTACCCTGTACATTGTTGTATTTCTAATCAAGTACAATATGGAAGCAGCCGGTGGAGGCGCATTACTATGACGGATCGTGCAAAGTTCGCTAATGTTCGATCGATGCTGGAACAACAGCAAGAGAAATCCGATCGTCGTGGCAAGAAGTTGGGCAGGGCGATGGTGCCCGTGGCTCCGACATCGCGTAATAGTCGTCAGTTAAAAGCCGCAAATGACTCGGTCACTCTAGCTGAGAAGGCGCGTGCAGATCTTGCCAATATGGACGAGCCCAACCTGTTTAACGACAGGCAGCTCGACCTGCTAGGCATTGTGCACCCGCGTACCAAAGACAAAACCATGGTTGATGCCATGCGACAGTTGCGTACCAAGCTATACCAGCTGCAGCCGAACGAGAACTTCAGTGTCATGGTGAGTTCAGTTGTGCCTGAGGGTGGCGGCAGTTTCGTCAGTCTCAACCTGGCAGCCACAATCGCGTTTGATCGAGCGAAAACCTCTATGCTGGTCGAGGCTAACCTGCATTCTCCGATTCTGCACAAACTGATGAAATTATTGGGTAGAGAAGACTCGCCAGGGCTGCTGGAGTATCTGGAACAACCTGAGTTGGGTATTAAACAAATAGTCAACCCCAGTGGTGTGCCGAGATTGCGCGTTGTTCCTTTGGGTCAACATAGCGAGATCAGTGCAGAGCACTTCACTAGTGCTCGATACGAGCAGCTCATGATGGATATCAAAGAGCGCTACGACAACCGATACGTGATCGTGGATGGTCCTTCGATGGAGACATCTGCGGATGCACGCATTTTGTCTGAACTGTGTGATTACACTGTGCTGGTTGTTCCCTATGGGGGTGTCACGCCGGGAGTACTTGATTCGATCATCGATGAAATCGACGAGCGAAAGCTGGCGGGAATCGTGATTAACAACCAACCGGAGTAATCATACCGGTCATGAAGCTACGCCTGGCACCTAACGGTACCCTGGTGCAGACACACGCAGCCTGGGCGCTGCGGTGTGTAAGTTGCTTTCAACACTGCCATACGGAAATCAGGCACGTTGGAGTCATTCAGGTTCAATTCATGACCAGAACAGCTCGATAATTCGTCTGAACCGAAACAGCAGGAAACCTCTTCACAGTGTCCGATTGTCTTACTAGAACAGAGCATCTCAAGGGTGTGCTCTCAGGTGTATTGTGCGCATCTGCTTTAGCATTTTGCTCGCAAACACAGGCCTTTGAGGTCGGATTTGAGGGGATTCTACAACTTGAAGCGAGCGACAACGTCGAGGGCGACAATGCCCCCAACGAAGTGGATGGCATCATCCAGTCAGCTGTGCTGGGTGTCTACGGTGAGCACCGAAGCAAGGTTGTACGAGCAGCATTTTCAGGTGAGCTGGACACACGCAAGACGTCGACCACGGATAATTCGGACGTCAATTCGGTCAGCCGTTTTATCGGTGCAGCAGAATTCAAGCTCACACCTCGCTCCTGGGTCTGGTATGTGGGAGATATACTGGGCGGTGTGCGCAGTGACAATGAGATCCAGGTCATTGATGATATCCAGATAGAACGACGTAATGTGTTTGTCACAGGTCCAAGCTTCCAATACGAGCAGCAGGGTATTAGTCGTACTTCGGCACGAGCGTGGTTCGTCAACCAGACGCAAGACAACGAATCTCTGGAAAATTTGTATTTGGCTAACTTCAGCCACGAACGCGACTTGACCCCGGGAAGTTTCTACGGATTCCGTTTGGGAAACATATTCACAGATAAGCCCAATGACGACGATTCTGATCTTGAGGATCCGGATTTCGAGGAGGACTATAACCGGGCAACCTTTGGTGTTTTCTACAATCGCCGAATTGGTTTTTTAACTTTGTTTGGTGAGGTTGGTCTTACGCGCTATGACGCTGACTCGGAGTCTCTTGATGGGCTTAATGCTTTGCTAAGAGCGACCAGGGAGTTAGGTCCGCAAACAACGTTTAGTCTGTTCTTCCAAAGAGACTTGAGTGATCAAAGCCTGAGTGCTGTCGAAAGCCTTGTACAGAGTGGTGAAAACGCGATTGGTGTAGCGCCGAACTCGGCTGGGTTTTTTACAGAATCACGCGTAGGCGCAGAATACAGTTTCAAGGGACCGGATACCGCCGTTGATCTGGTCGCAGGTGTGGCTCAGCTGGATTATCCACTGCTGTCCGGTGATAACCTGTCGGTTATCAATTTCGGTGATGAAGACCGTGTTCAGGCATTTGCATCCGCATTGTGGTCGCAACGGCTGGGTACTCAGCTGCGTTCCGAATTAGGGCTCAGCTATGAGACGCAGGAATATGACAATCGCGTTGATAACCTGGATTCAGTGCTCTTAAAGGCTCAGTTGATTTATGAGCTTTCTTTAAGTTTCGACCTGCAGGTGGGCATTACTCACGAAACGGGCTCAGGCCTCAGAACTCGCTTTGCCGGCGATATCCCTGAACCAGAGGAAATCGATATAACGCAGAACCGCTTGTTGTTGGGTCTGCGGTGGGCCCCTCCATCACGCGCGAGTCAGGAGCTCACTTTCGAGCTCAAATCGCTTCTTCAATAGGTGAGCCATGTGGCATCTTTTCCGACAAGAAACGGACAGGCGCTGCGCGTGCTGTTTGCAGTTGATAGTCGTTTTCCTGGCTTGGGAGGCGCTGAGAGTCAGGCACTAAAACTAGCGCTGGCATTGCGCGAGCAAGGTGCAATGGTCGAATTTGTGACACTGAGAGTGCTCGAGTCACAGCCGCTGACAGAGAAATTTCACGACTTTACAGTGAACCGAATTGACTACCCGCACATACGGTGGCTAGGTTCTCTCATTGCCATGGCAAGATTTTCACAGTATCTGAAAGATAACGAGCATCGTTTTGATGCGGTACATATTCATATTACGCATCTGATGGCGGCAGCAGCAGGGTTTGCACGGAAACAGATATCAATTCCCGTGACGACTAAAATATCCGGTTTTTATGAATTTGAGGGAGGTGTTCTTGACCGTACAGCGCGCTTCAAACCACTCAACTTCCTCATTCTTCGAGGCTTGAAGAAAGTAGATTACTTTCAGACTATTAGTGTCGAGACGCGCGACAAGCTGCTTGGGGCTGGATTCAGTGATGAGCAGATAAAGTTTGTACCCAATGGTATTGACACTCGTCTGGCACCTGTAAGCGCCCCTCAAAATGATGTAGTGCGCATCGGTTATTGTGGTCGATTACGACACATCAAAGGCGTTCATGTGTTGCTGGATGGTTTTGCGAAAGCCAAGTCGGCTTGCCGTGAGAAAAAGCTGCAATTGGTTATTGCAGGCAGTGGCGAGACGCAGGTAGAGCTGGAAGAGCAGGCTCAGCAATTGGGTATTGCATCAGATATCGAGTGGTTAGGCTTGATAGACGATACGATTAACTTTTTTAATTCCATTCATATTTATGTCCAGCCTTCTTTTGCTGAAGGGTTACCTAATTCGGTGATGGAGGCAATGGCCGCACAGCGACCTGTCGTAGCAAGTGATATTGGCGGTAACAACGACTTGATTCAGAATGACGTCAACGGACTGCTCTTTGATGCAGGCGATGCGCAAGAGCTTGCTCGCCAGCTTGCAAAACTGATCAATGAACCAATGCTCAACAATCAACTGGCTTTGACGGGACGGGAGCTGATAGTTGAGCGATACGGACTCGAGTCTATAACCCGACAACTGGCGGAGCTGTATCTTGCGAAATTCAACTGAAAAGATCGTTGTAACTATTACTATAGATACCGAATGCGATCATGATCCTCAATGGATTCGTTCTAAACCATTACGATTCGATTCGATATTGGAAGGTCTTCCCAATCGATTACAACCAGCGTTCGAAAGCGTCTCTGCGGTGCCTACCTATCTTTTGACGGTTGAGGTGCTCGAGGACAAGGCGTGTGTGGATACGCTGAATGACATGCCGGGAAGCTATGAGTACGGCACACATCTACACGCAGCTTTCATCGAGCCCCAGAAAAAATACTTTGACTATGCAGGTGTGGATAGTCCCGATTTTCAAAGTAGTTATTCTCCGGATATCGAATACCAGAAACTGGCAAATCTGACGGCATTGTTTGAGCAGACTCTGGGGCATAAACCCCTGAGTTTTCGGGCCGGGCGTTATGGCGCTTCTGCAGATTCGGTAAATTCGCTACAACGCCTCGGATACAAAGTGGATACCAGCGTAACACCACATATGCAGTGGCGGGAGCCTAACGGGTATGTAGATTTCAGAAAAGCGCCGGAACAACCTTATTTTCCTGCACAACACAATCTGAGCGTTGCAGAGGAATATTCTGACGCTCGTATTCTTGAGGTGCCTGTCAGTGTAAAGCCTCGCCTTTTTCGAGACCCACGCTGGTTCAGACCCTGGTTTGCAAGCGTCGAGCAGATGAAAGAGGTTTTCAGGTATCAGTTAAAGCGCCATCCGGATGCATCTGTTTTGTCTATAAACATGATGTTCCATTCAATGGAAGTCATTGAGAAGGCCTCACCCTATCCCCAGAGCGCCGATGATGTCAAGCGATTTATTGACGATATGGTTTCTGTGCTTCAGTGGTGCTCAGAGGAGGGTGCAAATTTTGCAGGCCTGAGCGATTTGCATGATATGTACGCATCGCATGCATAACGGTCGATAAATTTATGTCCGCGTCTCGCCTTTTTCCTCATCTGCGCAACTACGCCTCTGCAGGCGTAATCTCCGCGTTGGTAGGCCTCATCAGCTTTCCAATCCTTACGCGTAATCTAACGGTTGCCGATTATGGAATTGTCGGGCTGGTATCCTCCAGTGTGACCTTGTTTATCGCTATCGGCAAACTGGGCATGCAACACGCCGTTATCCGGTACTACGCGCAAATTAGCAACGCAAATATCGCTTTCACTGTAAAGCAGATGAACAGCACGGTTTGCGCGGTATTCTTCTCGCTGGCATCAGCGTTCGCGGTACTTTTTGTGTTGATGGGGTATCTGGTACTACCCAATTTTTTGCAATACGAAAATATTTCTACGCTTTTTCTGGTTGCTTCAGGCATCGTTTTTGTGCGCCTGTTTGGCACGGGAATCATGAATTTCCTTAGAGCCCAGCAACGCAGTGCCGAGGTGGCGATTGCGCAAAGCCTGTCCAGGTTTCTGAATCTTACATTGATACTCGCGGTGGTACTCACCACAGTGCTGGATCCGTTATCGGTCATCATATGCCTGTTTTTCGCAGAGTTGGCGGGTGTGTGTTTTGTTGCCTACCAGTACAGATCCGATTTTTACTTTAATCGAATGGAGGTCTCGGGCAAGCTGGGCAAAGCGATGCTCGTCTATGGTATGCCTTTAATGTTCCTCGAGTCGTTGACCCTGGTGCTGCGCCTCAGTGATCGGTATCTTATAGAAGCCATGCTGGGCGTCGACGAGCTGGGGCAGTATTCCGCCTCCTATAACTTGACCGCCTATCTGGATATCATCGTTCTTGCAACTATATTGCAGGCAGTGCGTCCCGCGTACATGCAGATGTGGGAATCACGAGGGGAGGGGCAAACTGGTGAATTTCTGAGCCGATGCCTTCGTTTATATATGGTGGTGGGCATACCTTTCATTACGATGTTCGCCGTCACCAGTCCTTATTTGCTCAGTTTTCTAGCCGGTCCCAAGTACGCGATTGGTACCGTCATTATTCCTTACGTTGCTGCAAGTTTTTGGCTGGAAGGTGCATCATATTTTCTGACAGCCGGGCTCTACATTTTCAAGAATACGAAAGTACTCATGTTCTGTAGCCTGGTGGCGACTATCATCAATCTTGGCCTAAATGTTTTACTTATTCCTCGATTTGGCATTGTCGGCGCTGCGGCGGTTACTTTGTTTACCTACGTGCTTTTTACCACTGCAGTTGCCCTGCTTGCGTTCAAGCATGTCAGGTTCCGTATTGAATGGGTCGCGCCCATCGTTATATCTCTGGCGAGTGTGCTTGTTTTCGTTGTGATGAAAGGCTTCGATTTTGGCGGTGATAGTTTTAATTTTCTGTTCAAAGGGCTCGGTGGAACGCTCCCGCTTGTACTGATAATCTGGTTTATGGTGCCCGAGGTGCGAAACTGGACGCAAACATTGCCCTTTAAATTCAAGGCCAGGAGGAAGATGTCATGAGCGTTGTGCTGATGTATCATGCCATTTTCCCTGACAACGACACCAGCACCATTGACGACGAGGATCTTCCTTACGCCGTTAGCGTCTCGGATTTTACGGCACAACTGGATTTGCTCGTAAAATATAAGGTGGGAATATTCGCAGATAGCGCAATGCCTGAGCTTGTCATCAGTTTTGACGATGGGCACGTCAGCAATCTTCTGTTGGCCGCGCCGTTGCTTCTTGAGCGGAATCTGCCTGCATATTTTTTCGTCACCAGTAATTTCGTTGGCAAGCGTAAGCATTTCATGAGTTCAGATGAACTTTCCGAGCTTTCACGTATTTCAGGTATGTGCATTGGCAGTCACGGTATGACGCACCGGTTTTTCGATGATATGTCGCGTGATGAGGCGATGGAGGAGCTCGGTGATAGTCGTCGAATGCTGGAGAGTCTTTGTGGTTCAGCCTGTCGATCAATTTCCTTCCCCGGTGGCCGATACAACGCAAGTACCCTTGAGTTGCTTGGTGAAGCCGGTTATACACAGTGGTTCGGGTCGGAAATCGGTCTTGTCGATTCCAGTCGACTGCAAAAAAATGCTTTCACTGGAACAACTGATGATCAACATTCAAGCGCCAACAGTGGCGAAAAGCCCTTGCTTGCTGACAAATGGTCGTTATCGCAACAACATAAATTACTGCCACTTCAGAGGGTGGCGATAAAACGCAATACTCAAATGGAGGAATTTAGTCGTATCATTCGTCAGGAGCCTGCGTATTTTCGACGTAAGCGTTTAAGTAGTCAGGTAAAACACACCGTTCGACGGATTATCGGCAACCGCCTCTATCATGGTCTCTACAAATCCCTTGCCGCACGATAAAATGGCAGACTCACCAGACATGGCTGATTTCGAGTCGCCATCACTTGGTGGTGTGCGTAAGCGCGGAGCCGGAGTAAGACTTCGAAGTGAGCGAAGGAAAACCCGCAACAAGAAAAGAGAGCTGAGCGATAAGGCGGACAATCCGGAGATCCTGACGGGTTGGCCTGAGATGAGCAAGCTAAAGCCGGTTCTGATGTTTCTTGCTATTCCGGCATTTTTCGTATTGGCGATAACTGTCACTGGGGGCGGCTGGCCAACCAGTATCCTTTATCTGATAGCGCTGGGTCTGGGGCTTGCTCTGGCAATCAGCGCCCTACGAGATGTTGAGCTTGTTCTAGCGGTTTTATTGATTTATTTGCCGTTTTCCAAGACCTTTATCGTGCCCATCGCACCGGGGATCAATGGTACCAATATGCTCATATTGCTTGGGCTGTTTGCAGCGGTGCTCAGATTGATGGCTACCCGTCAGAAGCTGACTGATTTTCCGGCGGGTACCTATCTTATTTTCGCATTCGGATTTTTGACATCGCTGTCAGCGTTCACGGTCATGCTCCTTCCAGGTGGACGGCAGTTTTTGTTTTATAACGAAATCCTGAGTTACAAAGCCTGGGTGGATCAGTTCATTTTCTATTTTATCGCGCTCATGTGTGTGCGAGATATTGAAACGGCCAAGCGATGTGCTATTTACGTAATGATCGGATCCGTGTTAGTGGTGCTGTATTCAGTGCCGGAAATGCTGGAAAAAATGGGTCGATCCACCATTGATAAATCGCGTATCGGTGGTCCACATCAGCAATCGAACAATTTTGGTGGCTTTGTTGCCTACACAATTCTTCCGGTACTTGCCGTATTTCTAGTTTTTATAAAAGATGTTCGAGCGTGGTTGCTGACACCGTATTTTTTGCTGACGGCCAAAGTTCTGATCACGACATTTTCGCGGGGTGCCTATGTCGCCATGGCAGTCGGCGGTTTGATGGCTGGATATTTCAAGGGCAGGGGATTCCTGGCTATCTGGATTGCAATCGCCTTAAGTTTTTTTCTGGTCTTCCCAAGTCTTATCCCGGGTTCGATTGTTGCCCGTATGGATACATTTACAGAGGATCAGAATTCCTCGGCGACAGCTGAAGACAAGCTGGACAAGAGCTCGGCGATCCGTCTGGTCATGTGGCGCGCAGCCTTGGTCATGATTGAAGAGGATCCTATCTGGGGTAAGGGTTTCAAGAGTTTTCCGTATCTTAAGGATGAATACATCAATGTTGATCTTAAAGAAAGTGATCCTCACAATATGTACCTCTATATCGGTTCCCAGATGGGACTTCCCTCACTCAGTCTGTTTTTAATTACTCTGGGTTACAGCTTCTGGCTGGGACGTAAACTCAGTCAGCACGAAGAAGATAACTTCATAAAAGCGCTTGGTATAGGTGGAGCGTCAGCCACCGCTTGCTTTGCTGTGGTCTGTATTTTCGGGTCACGAGCGGTTGCCTTGAGTTTCACGGTGTATTTCTGGACATTTCTGGTCATCATGCAAGTTATACGACAGAGGATGCTCGAAGCAGAAATTGCCAGCAACCCGAAAAAGAGCAGAACCCTTGCAACTGGCGTAGCGGGTCTGCGTAGTGCAAGACATAAAGCAAGCTCGACAGGCAAGCCGGGAGCTGCTTTGGGTGGCATACCACCGCTTGGGCAGCTTGACGAAAATACTGCAACAGGGTCGCGGAAAAGAAAAAAAGAAGGTGCAAACGGGCGAGGTGCATCTCGAGGGCCTACACGCGGAGCAGCTTTCCATCAGGCTCAAGTTCAGCAAAGTCAGGCAGCCGCCTCTGACGAGAATTCTGAGACTCGGCAGCAGAGCCACTCACAGCAGGCTGAAGCGCCGCTGACACGCAAACAGCGACGGGAGAGAGCCTTCCGAAAGGGCAAGTAGTTATACCCTCTGCCGTTGTGTGCGCACACCGCTTTTGCGTTTAAGCAAACACTCGGGCAAACTACGTGTTGCGTCATTAACTGGACACTTAATGCGCAGTATATAGCGCTTGACTGCCGTTATGGTTAGGCCAGGTAATGAAAAAACTACAATTTGATAGCGCGCGATGGCAGTGCGAGCGCTACACTTTAAATCGACAAGAAGAGTGTGTGGACCAAATCTCATTCTTGTGTTTTTTACGCTGAATAGTCGTGCTTGAATTGCGCCATTGAGTTACGTTTTCAAGACACCACTATTGCGGGGTATGAATATTGCGATTCCTCGTTCAGCACGAGAATCGTGGCACCAGAAGATCGGTTTGGACGTACAAATCGTAGCTTCAGTCTTGCATTCTCGTGGATTGAGTAAATGAGTGAAGAAGAGTCGGACAGAGAAGGCGGTCTAGCGGTAGAGACGGCAAAGCCGAAATTGGCCAAACCGCCTTTGTGGAAGGTAGTGCTGCTTAATGATGACTACACGCCAATGGAGTTTGTCGTGGAAGTTCTGCAGGTGTTTTTTAAACTTGATAAGGAGCAAGCCACGCGAGTTATGTTGCATGTTCATCAAAAAGGTAAGGGGGTCTGCGGCGTGTTTACCAGAGAAATCGCGGAAACCAAAGTAGCACAGGTCACTCAACTAGCCAGAGAGCGAAAACATCCGCTGCTTTGCAAGCTTGAAGAAGTGTAGGTTCAGAATTCAACCGGGACTGCCGGATTGTGGGAGCAGTAGCTTTGCTGGATGGTCTGTGTCACGGAGTGATGCGGTAGCAGAGTGCAATTAAGCGAAACGAAGTAACAAAGAGCGGACGACTTAACAATGCTGAGTAAAGAGCTGGAATTTACCCTCAACAACGCTTTCAAAGAAGCTCGTGGCCGACGATTTGAGTTCATGACCGTCGAACACCTACTGCTGGCTTTGATTGATAACCCGACAGCGGCTCAGGTGCTGCGGGCTTGTGGTGGGGATCTGGACACACTTCGCGACGAACTGGATAGTTTTGTTGACGAAAATACGCCATTGCTTGAAGAGAACGACACCCGTGAGACGCAGCCAACGCTTGGTTTTCAGCGAGTGCTGCAGCGCGCTGTTTTCCACGTGCAGAGTTCAGGTAAGAAAGAGGTTACTGGTGCCAATGTTCTGGTTGCGATCTTTGGGGAACAGGATTCGCAAACGGTTTTTCTACTGAACAAGCAGAACATTACACGTCTTGACGTGGTTAATTATATTTCGCACGGAATATCCAAAAATTCCAAGGAAGAGTCGGAAGAATCGGAGGAAGGTTCTTCAGAATACGGTGCTGAAGAAGGCGAGGCTGATGCCAAGCCGCTTGATAAATACGCTACAAACCTCAATGCCAAAGCGACAGCTGGAGAAATCGATCCGCTGATTGGGCGTGATCACGAGGTAGAGCGCGCATCGCAAGTGTTGTGTCGCCGGCGCAAGAATAATCCTTTACTTGTCGGTGAAGCAGGCGTTGGCAAGACGGCTATCGCCGAGGGACTTGCCAAACGCATCGTAGACGGTGAAGTACCTGAAGTACTTTCCGAGGCCATCATTTATTCACTGGATCTCGGCGCTCTGGTCGCGGGAACCAAATACCGTGGTGACTTTGAGAAACGCCTCAAGGGCATCCTTAATCAGTTGAAGAAGGAGCCGGGTGCTATTCTGTTTATCGACGAGATACATACGATAATCGGCGCAGGTGCTGCCTCAGGTGGCGTCATGGACGCTTCAAATCTAATCAAACCAATGCTTGCAACAGGTGAGCTGAAGTGTATCGGATCAACTACTTATCAGGAATATCGCGGCATCTTTGAAAAAGACAGAGCCTTGTCACGACGATTTCAGAAAATTGATGTGGTCGAGCCCACCGTAGACCAGACATTCGAGATTCTCAAGGGACTGAAGTCCAGGTACGAGGATTTTCATGAAGTGAAGTATTCTAACAATGCGCTAAAAACAGCGGCAGAGTTGTCTGGTCGGTATATCAATGATCGTTTTCTGCCCGACAAGGCTATCGATGTCATTGACGAGGCAGGTGCCAATCATCGGGTCAAGGGCGTCGCTGCCAAAGGCAAGAAGCAAATCACTGTCAAGGACATTGAAGCCATTGTGGCCAAGATAGCCCGTATCCCAGAGAAGAGTGTTTCGTCAACGGATATGGATAAACTTAAAACCTTGTCACGCGACCTGCGTATGCTGGTATTCGGACAGGATGAAGCTATCGATGCACTGGGTGCGGCCATAAAGATGTCTCGTTCAGGACTCGGACCGCAAGACAAGCCTATCGGTAGCTTCATGTTTGCAGGTCCTACCGGTGTAGGCAAAACTGAGGTCACTAAACAGCTTGCCAAGGTCATGGGCATTGAGCTTGTCCGGTTCGATATGTCTGAATACATGGAGCGCCATACGGTTTCCCGTCTGATCGGTGCACCTCCTGGCTATGTCGGGTTTGATCAGGGTGGACTGCTGACCGATTCGGTTATTCAAAACCCTCATGCGGTCGTCTTGCTGGATGAGGTTGAGAAAGCGCACCCGGATGTATTCAACTTGTTGCTGCAAGTCATGGACCATGGCACGCTCACGGACAACAATGGTCGAAAGGCAGATTTTCGCAACATTATCCTGGTAATGACGACTAATGCCGGGGCCGAATCGTTGTCACGAACCACAATGGGTTTTACGCAGCAGGATCATACAAGCGAAGGTTCAGAAGCTGTCAACAAGCTGTTTACGCCTGAGTTCCGGAATCGCCTGGACGCTATCATTCAATTCAAGCCACTCGACAAGAGCATCATATTGAATGTGGTGGACAAGTTCATCATCGAGCTTGAAGCGCAGCTTGAGGAGAAGAACGTTGCCATCGATTTCAACGATGAGGCCAAAGCCTGGTTGGCTGAGAACGGGTTCGATGCGCGCATGGGTGCACGACCGATGTCTCGTCTCATCAGCGAAAATGTGAAGAAGCCTTTAGCCGATGAGATCCTTTTTGGAAAACTTAGCCGTGGTGGGCGTGTACGAGTGATTCTTGATCAGAAGGGCGATCTGGCCTTTGAGTTCGAGAATAAGGAAAATAAAGAGGTGACGGTTTAAGTCTTTTAGTAACTGGTTAATATCACCTGTTGAACTGTATGAGATGTTAACAGTGCCCAGGAACGGTACTTGGAAACGGTACTTGGAAACGGTGCTTTGGAATGATACTCCCGCTGGCAATAATGGGGGGTATCATTTCTACACCTCCACTGCTATGCCGATCTAGTGCTATCAGAGTGGCCCGGATTACTTGAAATACTGATCAACAGACTGGCAGGTAGCTGCAACAATCAGATCTGCCTCCTCTTTCGTCAAACACAAAGGTGGAGCGAAGCCAATGATGTCACCCTGTGGCATGGCTCGTGCGATTACCCTTTTGCCAAGCATGGCCGCGACAATTGCAGGTGCCGTTTTTTTCGCCGGATCAAATAATTGTAGCGGCTCTTTTTGCTCGACAAGCTCAATCGCACACAGCATACCTTCGCCACGAACATCCCCCACGTGCGGATGATCGCCCAGAGCTTCCTGCATGGCATTGTACAAATAGCTGCCAATCCTCCTGGCATTGTCAATGAGCCCTAACTCGTCGATCAATGTAAGATTTGCAACACCGGCAGCGGCACAAACAGGGTGCGCAGAATATGTCCAGCCGTGTCCGATAGGACCGTATTTATCGGTACCCTCTTCGAGTACCTTCCAGACGCGTTCGGAAATTATCGAGCCCGATAACGGCGCATAGGCCGATGTCAGACCTTTAGCGATAGTGATAATATCGGGTTTTATTGCGTAATGTGTGGATCCGAATGAACTACCCAGCCTGCCAAATCCTGTAACCACCTCATCAGCGACGAGGATGATGTCGTATTTGTGCAGCACGGATTGGATAGCAGCCCAGTAGCCTTCTGGAGGCGGTATCAGACCACCGGTGCCGAGTACTGGCTCACCTATAAAAGCCGCTATGGTGTCTGGTCCTTCATTCAGGATCATAGCCTCAAGTTTTTCAGCGCAATGAGCTGAGAATTCCTGTTCACTCATGGACCTGTCAGTCCGTCTGAAAAAATAAGGCGCCTCGGTGTGCAATACATTGGCCAGTGGTAGATCGAACTGTTTGTGAAACAATTCGAGACCTGTCAAGGATCCAGTCATCAGGCCAGATCCGTGATATCCACGCCAACGAGAGATAATTTTCTTTTTTTCAGGCCTCCCAAGTACGTTATTGAAGTACCAGATAAGTTTTATATTGGTCTCGTTTGCATCAGAACCTGAGAGGCCGAAAAAGACGCGGCTCATAGAGTCTGGAGCACGATCGATAATCATTTTTGCAAGCGTGATAGACGCTTCGGTACCGTGACCTACGTAGGAGTGATAGTAACTAAGTTCTCTGGCCTGAGCTGCAATGGCTTCTGAAATTTCCTGTCGCCCATAGCCTGCGTTTACACAATAGAGTCCAGCGAAAGCGTCCAGCAGCTTGTTATCATCGCGATCAGTGATGTAAACACCATTACCTCCTGTCACTATCCGGTTGGAGATCTCACCGCGTGCGAACTGTCCGAGGTGTGTAGAGGCATGAAAAAAGTGATCCTGATCCCACTGGCTTAACTGGTCGTTCTTTAGCATCTCTTAAATCCGGGTCGCACGTAAGTCTTGCTCGGGCAGCGTTTCAGGCGGCCCCTTCGGCAGACCCTCGGACAAATTATACTCCCGAATTTACAGTCGATAATACCGCGCTTTTTCCTGTCATGCGAACAACGAGCCGTATATAGCGAGTTCCCTCGGGTAGCCTTTGCACATGCTGCTGAACATCCAGAAATTCGCCAATAGACGATCCAAGGTTATCGTGCTGTTGCGGCTTGAACTGGATCAGCTCATTTTCCTGGCCGGGAATGGTGATTTGAGCTGTTGAACACGCATCGTTGCAGTCTATTTTTTCATCATCAAAGATGATTTTATTGGTGTGAAAGCGCTCCAGGGTGATGGCATTGTCTGTCAGATTCTGCAAAAACAGCGACGCTTGTGCTTTGCCGGGAATGCTTATCAGAACGGCTTCCATATCGATTGGCGAAAGAGGCTCGGAAGCTGGCGCCTTAAAAGTTGATGTGCTGGCTTTGACATCGACCAAGTTTGACTCTTTCGCCATCGAAGGCAACGAGGCCATCAAAGAACCGGCTGCAAGTCCACAAGCACTTTTCAGGGTCTGGCGTTTTTGAGGATCGTTTACCGAAACCTGCCTGGATACTTTTTCTCCCATCTCAAATCCTCGATTGAATTGGAAGTGACACCATACCTCAAGAAATGCCAGAAACTACGTTATTTTGCAGTAGGTGACGTTACATTGTCAGTTGTTGACCCTGAGGATTATGATCGTAAGGGCCGTTCAGCAGTAATGTTGTAGCTTGAAAATGGTTCGTCAAACAATTCTTCGAGTGCTGTTTAATCGACGAATGTTAGTGGGTTGAACTACGCCATTGCTGAAGCAATCTCACATCCGCAGGGTTTACCTCAGTATCTACCGAAGTGCCTATGTGAATGTCCGGTAAATCTTACCGGCTTCGGTAAGTTATGCGACCTTTGCTCAGGTCGTAGGGTGTCATTTGCACGGTGACTTTGTCACCGGTCAGAATGCGGATGTAATGCTTGCGCATTTTGCCTGATATGTGGGCGGTAACCACGTGTCCGTTTTCCAGCTCAACACGGAACATGGTGTTGGGGAGCGTGTCTACGACAGTGCCCTCCATTTCGATGGGTTCTTCTTTAGCCATTAATACTCTAGGTTTACCTTTAACTGATGAATACCGTGCGCTTTTACCATTAAATCAGGTCTGAGATCAAGTGTTAGCTAGATCAGAGCCAGATCAAAGCCGTATCAGGATCAGATCAGGCATTGAATCAAGGATAATGGGTATCAATCCGCAACACACATATTATTCCACGGCACGATGTAATAGTGGCAAATACTTATCTTTGCAAGTCCTGCAACAGATAACGTCATTTTGGTTTGACCTACGCGATCAGGTCCCCATAATAGGTGGTATGTATAACACCCTGCTCCTGAAACCTCGCACTACCGACCGCTTCGAGAATCTGATGGATCTCTACGAGCGCAATTACATACTGATGCGTTTGCTCGCACCAGAGCTGCGCTCAATGGACGAGGGGTGTTTTGTCTCAGAGGCTGGAAATACGCCCGCGCTGGAATTGCGCGACATTAGCCACAGCAAGTACACCTCTACGTTTAAGTTGACCTACCATTTTACCAGCGCCCCTGGTGGACAAAAGCCTTACGAACCAGATCTGTTTGTCCGTCTGTATCACGACGCTCGTAGTTGTGAAGTGATGAGCGGCTTATTGCCCGAAGGGCGTTTCGAGGAACGACGTACGCGCGATCTGGGGCAGGGACAGCGGCTCAATCAGTTTTTGTATCGATGGCTCAGCTACTGTTTGACGCAGGGGCACAGCTTTTCCGAACAGCCTGTCAGCGCAGATCGCGCAGAATTACTGCAGGCTTATTGCTCGCAGTGTTTGTCATAGCTGCGTTGGTAGCGGGCCATGTGGATAACCGTGTTGTCCATATCTTCAGGGGTAAGGCGGGTCTTCAAACGCCTTTCCAGCGACAACACACGTTTCTGCAGATCTTCACACTGTCGTTGTTTCCGGGTTTTGGCTGTTCGACCAACAATGCTCTCGGCAGGGTTCTGGTTTGTACCTTTTATAGTTTTCTCAGAAGAGGGAATGACACGGCTGGCCCCATTTTCAGGGTACTGGTTTGAAAGGCCGCGTTGATTGGTCTGTTCACCTTGACTACTTCGCTGCGGAACATCCTGCACTGCCTGTTCGGGTGCCAGACGCTGGACAGGCGTACTTGATTCGCTGGTGGGAGGTAGTGCCTTCTCTAACGTGGGTTTCTTGTCGGTTTTAGCGCTCGAAGGCGCATCCTCTATCTGGGGAGCCTGCGGCGCCTTTGGAGTAATCGTTGGCTCGACAACCGGCGCCGTGACTGTTTCGAATTCGATACCCGATGCAGGGGGAGTCAATGAAAAAGTAATGGAGCCGTCCGATTCAACCCATTTATACAGGGGTTGGGCAAGTACAATGGCGCTCGATACTATCAAAACGAAACAACTCAAGAGACGAATCATGGTAACGCTTTCGGTGACAGTGGTTCTGCCAGCTTCGATGCAAGGTCGGTGCCGATGAGCATGGGAGCGGGATTTGTTGCGGTGGCTGCGGGTGGAGCTGTAGGTGCTTGTGCTCGTTATGCGATCACGGCGCTGTTTTTAGGCAGCAACGTGCGCTTTCCATTGGCAACGCTTCTGGCTAACTTGGGTGGCGCGTTTCTGGCAGGGTTTCTGGCATCGTGGTTGCTGTCCCGCGGGCTGTCTGCCTCACCTGTCTATCTCCTTCTGGTGACGGGTTTTCTTGGTAGTTTTACGACGTTATCAGCATTTTCGCTAGAGACAGTAAAGCTTTTGCAAAACGGGGCAATGCTCGCAGCGTTTGGCAATGTGGTGATCACGATCGTTGGTGCGCTTCTGGCGGTTGCTGTCGGTGCCATGCTGGCAAAACTTGTCTGAGTGCAAACACTGTTCCTGGCGCAAACACTGTCGATGTGCTCTCGGCACTCGGATATACTGTCAGCAATCCAAACCCCTGTGATTCGCTGCCCGTATGCTTGACCCGAAACTGATCAGAAACGACCTGCCACGCATCACCGAGCGCCTGAGTGTTCGAAACTTTGTGCTGGACACCGAAACGCTGACGTCGCTGGAGCAAAAACGCAAGAGCTTACAGAGTGCCTCTGAAGAGTTGCAGGCAACCCGTAATGCTCGCTCAAAACTGATTGGTCAGGCTAAATCCCGAGGCGAGGATATCGAACCGCTTCTGGCGGAAACGTCCCGCCTTGGCGATGAACTGGAAAAGGCAAAGAAAGAGCTGACCGAGGTTCAGGAGGCTCTTGAGCAAATACTTCTGGGTTTACCTAACATCGTCGATGTCAGTGTTCCGCCCGGTAAAGATGAAACAGATAATGTCGAAATTCGGAAGTCAGGTATTCCACGCCAATTCAATTATGAGGTTCGTGATCATGTGTATCTGGGTAGCCGGCGAGCAGCGCTTGACTTCGAAACTGCCGTAAAACTGACCGGCTCGCGCTTTGCTGTGCTTCGTGGAGAGCTGGCAGCGATGCATCGTGCACTTGTGCAATTGATGCTCGACACACACACACGAGAACACGGCTATACAGAAATCAATGTTCCGCAGATCGTCAACAACGATTCTTTGCGCGGCACGGGCCAGCTACCCAAATTTGAGGAAGATCTGTTTCGGCTTGTCTGGGGAGATGCCAGCACTCAGGCTGAAGCTGGAGCAGACAACTGCGACTATTATCTGATTCCTACCTCCGAAGTTCCGGTGACCAATACGGTTAGAGACGCTATTGTCGACGTTGCTGAACTGCCTATCCGCTATACCTGCCATAGTGCCTGTTTCAGATCCGAAGCTGGCTCCTACGGTCGTGATACACGTGGACTGATTCGTCAGCATCAGTTTGAAAAAGTTGAAATGGTGCAAATAGTTCATCCTGACGATTCTTTCGAAGCACTTGAAGCGATGACTTCGCACGCTGAGAACATTCTCAAAAAACTGGACTTGCCTTATCGAGTGGTGACACTGTGCGGCGGTGATATCGGTTTTGCCGCTGCTAAAACCTACGATCTGGAGGTATGGCTTCCTTCACAGGACACCTACCGTGAAATATCTTCTTGCAGCAATTGCACGGATTTTCAGGCTCGCCGCATGCAGGCCAGATACCGAGACCCGCTAACACGTAAAACCGAGCTGCTGCACACGCTCAATGGTTCAGGCCTTGCGGTTGGCCGCACATTGATTGCCATTATGGAGAATTATCAACAGGCTGACGGCAGCATTGAAGTGCCAGAAGCATTAAGGGGTTACATGGGCGGAACAGGTGCTGTATTGTTACCTGACTGAATAACACTTGTAACATCTCTTCATGTCTCAAACTTTGCCCAGCATGCCGCATTATCTGCTTCGCAATGCTGAGGAATTCGCCGACAGAGTGTCTATGCGCCACAAGGATCTGGGCATCTGGCGAGAATGGACCTGGAAAGAGGTTTGCGAAGAAGTACAGTCCTATGCTCTGGGGCTGGCAGAACTTGGTCTGAAGTCTGGCGACAAGGTTGCCATCATCGGTGCCAATCGCCCACGGCTGTATTGGAGCTTTGCTGCCATTCAGTCAATCGGTGCCATTCCGGTTCCCATGTATTCCGATTCGGTAGCTGAGGAAATGGTGTTCGTACTTGAACATGCCAGCGTACGCTTTGCCGTTTGTCAGGATCAGGAGCAAGTCGATAAGGTCATGTCTGTTCAGGAGCAGCTGCCGAAACTTGAAAAACTGCTTTTCGACGAGCCACGTGGTTTACGCGACTATGACCCTGACACCATCCTTTCCATCTCTGATGTACAGCAGCGCGGCCGTCACGCACTGGAGCGCGACCAGAACAGGGCTGTACAGTGGCGAGTCGGAATCGATGCGCTGGTCAGTGATGATTTGTGCGTCATGCTATACACCTCCGGTACCACGGGTAAGCCCAAGGGCGTCATGTTGTCGCACAACAACCTGATTCTAACCAGTATCAATGCGAATACTTTCGACAATCTTACTGAAAACGAAGAAACCATAGCTTACCTGCCACTGGCCTGGGTGGGGGATCATGTGTTTAGTTACGGTCAGTCACTGGCTGCCGGGTATTGTGTTTGCTGTCCCGAAAGTCTGGATACCATTGCCTCTGATCGACGGGAAATAGCGCCGACCTATTTTTTTGCGCCACCACGCGTGTTCGAAACCTTACTGACGAACATCATGGTTGCCATGGAAGATGCTGGCCGACTCAAACGGGGCATGTTTGAACACTTCATAAATGTGGCAAAGAATCACGGTGAGGATGTTTTAAACGGAAAAAGCGTCTCACCGCTAGCACGCTTGCATTACTTTCTGGGCGAGCTCTTTGTCTATGGACCGCTGAAAAACCGATTGGGTATGTCGAAGGTGCGTGTAGCGTATACAGCAGGGGAGGCCATCGGACCCGATATTTTCCGTTTCTACCGATCGTTGGGCATCAACCTAAAACAACTTTATGGCCAGACCGAAGCCAGCGTCTACATTACAGCCCAACCAGATGGTCAAATAGATGCTGATACCGTCGGCACACCTTCACTGGATGTAGAATTGAAGATTGCTGAAAATGGTGAAGTGTTGTATCGCTCACCCGGTGTTTTTCTGGGCTACTACCAGAACGATGAGGCAACAGCGTCCACCAAAACTGCTGATGGTTGGGTATTTACCGGCGATGCCGGGTTCATTGACGACAACGGTCATTTGCGCATCATTGACCGGGCCAAGGATGTCGGAAAGCTGAACGATGGAAGTCTGTTTGCGCCCAAATACATCGAAAACAAACTTAAGTTCTTTTCTGATATCAAGGAAGTGGTAGCGTTTGGTGACCAACGCGATTATGTCACAGCGTTTGTCAACATCGATTTGACATCGGTTTCCAATTGGGCGGAGCGCAATAATATTGTCTATGCCTCCTATCAGGAACTGGCCGGACATCCGCTGGTATACGACATGGTAGAGGAGCATATCCGGCAGGTAAACGTTGACCTGGCTTCCGAGCCTCGCGTTGCTGGTGCTTGCATACAGCGGTTTCTGGTGTTACACAAAGAGCTGGATGCAGACGATGGAGAACTTACGAGAACGCAGAAAGTACGCCGCAAGTTCATCAATGAACGCTATGAGGAACTGATAGAGGCGCTGTATTCTGAAAAAACAGCGCAATTTGTATCAACTACCGTTGTATTCGAAGATGGACGCAAAGGCACTATAGAGGCCGATGTGGTCATTCGTAATGTTGCCACTGGACAACCGCAAGCCATGAGAATGGTCTCCTGATGACAGTGCAAACTGCAGGCAATGCAGGAGAGATAATGGAAATATCACACGCAGATGTTGTTGACTCTTCGGCGGCCCGTGTGCACGACGAGGAGTTGCTGAGTGTCAGTAACGTTTCCTTATCCTTCGGCGGTGTCAAAGCGATTACCGATATCTCTTTCAACATCATGAAAGGCGAGGTGCGCGCGATCATCGGTCCTAACGGTGCTGGCAAGACATCCATGCTTAACGTTATCAATGGCTTCTACCATCCGCAGGAAGGGGTTATCAATTTTCGCGGTAAGCAACGCCGTCGTATGAAACCTTACGCAGCGGCAGCCTCAGGAATTGCCAGAACCTTTCAGAACGTTGCCTTGTTCAAAGGCATGAGCACTCTTGACAACATCATGTCGGGCCGCTCGTTGAAAATGCATCGTGGGTTTTTCTGGCAGGTTCTGCATGTGGGGCCTGCGCGCACCGAGGAGATCGCTCACCGGGCCAAAGTAGAGGCGATCATCGACTTTCTGGAGATTGCCCATATACGCAAGCAACCGGTGGGTAAACTGCCCTATGGCTTGCAAAAACGGGTAGAGCTTGGCCGAGCGATGGCCATGGAGCCCGACCTGTTGTTGCTGGACGAACCCATGGCCGGAATGAACCTGGAAGAGAAGGAGGACATGAGTCGTTTCATCATCGATCTCAATACCGAGTTTGGTACTACCATCGCTCTCATAGAGCATGATATGGGCGTTGTCATGGATCTTGCCGATCGGGTCGTAGTACTTGACTATGGCATGAAGATAGCCGATGGCACACCAACGACGGTGCAGTCCAGTCAGGCTGTTATTGATGCTTATCTCGGGGTAGCGCATTGATGGAACTCCTGCAATCAATAGTGGTGTCACCATTTGTCGAAATGTTTGCCTACCCTGATTTTCTGCTGCAGGTGATCTGGGAAGGGTTTGTTGCCGGTGTCTTGTACTCCCTTATTGCCTTGGGTTTTGTGCTGATCTACAAGGCATCGGGGGTCTTCAATTTTGCGCAAGGAATCATGGTGGTGTTCGCTGCACTCGTGCTTGTCAGCTTGCATGGGATGGGCGTACCGGCATGGCTATCGGTAGTGCTTGCGCTGGGTGTCATGGGTCTTCTTGCCGTTGGCATTGAGCGGCTGGTATTGCGAAAACTGGTTAATCAGCACGATGCCATTCTGCTTATGGCCACCATTGGACTTACGCTGATTCTTAAAGGCGTGGGTCAATTGCTGTTTGGTGGTGAGCCAAAACCCATGATCACAGAGCAACTGGGCTTGCCTACAGGCTCCACAGATCTGGAAATTCTGGGTGGCATTGTCATACTTCAGCATATCGATATTGCGGCAACGGTAATTGCCGTATTAATGGTTATAGCACTGGCGATTTTCTTTTCCAAAACGCGCATCGGGCGCGCGTTACGCGCTGTGGCGGATGATCATCAGGCAGCGCTATCGGTGGGTATATCCTTGCATCAGATCTGGGCAATCGTCTGGTTTGCATCGGGTATTGTGGCACTGGTTACCGGCATCATGTGGGGTGCGCGATCCGAAGTCTCCTTTGCACTTGAAATCATAGCCTTGAAAGCTCTGGCGGTGCTTATTCTTGGCGGCTTCACCTCTATCCCCGGTGCTATTGTTGGTGGGCTGATTATTGGTATTGGCGAAAAGCTTTTCGAGGTTTACTGGGGAGCGTTGTTTGGTAGTGGCGTAGAGGCATGGTTTGCCTATGTGCTTGCATTGATATTTTTGCTCTTCAGGCCGCAAGGTCTGTTTGGCGAACGCATTATCGAGAGAGTCTGATGATTTTTCACGAGACCATTAGCGGATTCGAATCAGGCAGACTAAAAAACATCGCTGCCTCACAGCCCTTTCTGAATATTGACAGCTGCGCAGAGCTTACAACAGGTATTATTTATGCTCTATCGTGAAGCCGGGCAGTTCAAGACCAGTTATGCAGCAGATCAGGCATTGCTACCGATCTTGCAGGATAGAATCGGTTTGCTCGTTATCCTTGTAATAAGCTTTTTTTTCATCCCTCTGTTTGCCAGTGAATTTTTTATCGGATCTATCATGATCCCGTTTCTGGTGTTTGCACTGGCGGCCATTGGCCTGAATATTCTGACAGGCTATGCCGGTCAGCTGTCTCTGGGCACGGGGGCGTTTATGGGGGTAGGGGCATATGCCTGCTATAAGCTTTCCACCATTTTTCCCGACATCAACATCATTGTATTGATACTGGCCTCTGGTGTGTTTTCAGCATTAGTCGGTATTATTTTTGGTCTTCCCAGTTTGCGCATCAAAGGCCTTTATCTTGCCATCACGACACTGGCCGCACAGTTTTTTCTCGAATGGTGCTTTATCCGCATCGAATGGCTATATAACTACAACGACTCAGGCGCGATAGAAGTACCTCAGCGCACCTTGTTCTCGGTTGCCATCACCGGCGCATCGGCCACGGCAACCACACGCTACCTGATCATTCTGAGTATCGTCGTGGTGCTCACTCTAGTTGCTGCTAACGTACTGCGCGGGCGGATTGGCCGAAGCTGGATGATGATTCGCGATATGGACATTGCCGCAGAATTAATGGGTGTTCGACCCTTGTATGCCAAGCTGTCAGCCTTTGCTTTTTCAAGTTACTACTGTGGAGTTGCCGGGGCACTGATGGTGTTCATGTGGCTGGGTTCTGCAGAAGTCGAAGCCTTCGATATCAATCATTCGTTTCTGATTCTGTTTATGGTTATCATTGGCGGCCTGGGTTCGCTGACGGGATGTTTTTTCGGCGCTGCGTTTATCTGGGTATTGCCCATCATCATCCGCTCGGTACCGGCAACGTTTGGACTGGATGTGGTCGCCGCAACAACCGAGCACATTGCGAACATCATCATCGGCGTGCTGATTATTTTCTTTCTGATCGTAGAGCCTCATGGACTTGCCAGGCTATGGCAAATTGGTAAAGAGAAGCTTAGAACCTGGCCATTTCCCTACGCAAGTTGATTGACGTGGAAAATGCATCGAACATGGCATTACGGTCTGATGGAAAAAGAACCAGAAAATAAGGACCAGATTAGAAAGCGTTGTACCCGATAAATCACCAAGGAGAGAACGACTCATGAAAAAAACCACGTTGCTGACATTGGCAGCCGGAATGGTAGCTGCAAGTTGCTGGGTACCCATTGCCCAGGCGCAGGATACGATGTATATGCCGTCCATGACGTACCGAACCGGTCCATACGCTGGTGGTGGTATTCCGTTTGCCGATGGCTACGCAGATTATTTCAACATGCTCAATGAGCGCGATGGCGGTATAAATGGCGTCAAGATTGTTGTCGAGGAGTGCGAGACAGCCTACAACACACAAAAAGGCGTAGAGTGCTATGAGGCCACCAAAGGTAATGGCGCATTGGCATACAGCCCGTTGTCCACCGGGATTACCCTTGCCTTGATTCCCAAGGCACCTGTCGATCAAATCCCGGTTTTTTCAATGGGCTATGGTTTATCAGCGGCGGCAGACGGTGAAAAATTCCCCTGGACCTTCGTCTATCCTGCATCCTATTGGAATCAGTTGTCCTCCATCCTCAGTTACATCGATTCCAACGGTGGCGTGGAAGGCAAGAAAATCGGCTTCATCTATCTGGATGCCGGTTATGGAAAAGAGCCCATTCCACTACTGGATCAACTTGCTGAATCCATGGGTTTTGAGGTTGCGAAGTTTCCCGTTGGTGGCAAGGAGATGCAAAATCAATCCTCGCAATGGTTAAACGTGCGCAAGGAACGTCCTGACTGGATGATCATGTGGGGTTGGGGTGCCATGAACCCGACCGCTATTAAAGAAGCTGTAAAAATCCGTTTTCCTCTGGATCGATTCATCGGCAACTGGTGGGCAGGCTCAAATGCTGACATGCAGTCTGTCGGTGAAGCGGGTAAAGGCTATCTTGCCGCGAATTTTTCAGGCATCGGTCAGGATTACCCTGCGATACAAGACATCCTGACCCACGTGGTTGATAAGGATATGAGTAAAGTTGCTTCACGAGATGATGTGGGCAATGTGTTGTATAACCGGGGTATGTTCAATGCTGTTGTGCTGGCTGAAGCCATTCGTGAGGCACAAGCCATAACCGGCAACAAGGTTATTACGGGTGCCGATATGCGTGACGGTCTGGAGGCTGTTAAACTTACCGAAGAGCGTCTTGCTGAGCTGGGCCTGCCAAACTTTACGGGTGAGGTTATCGGCTCATGTAAAGATCATGAGGGTGGCGGTTCTGTCTTTATTCAGCAATGGAATGGTAGTGAGTTTGAAAAAGTCACTGATCTGATTCCACCGATGATAGATATTGTACGTCCTATGCTTGAAGAGGCGGCATCAACTTATGTAGCTGACAAGCCGGACTGGCAGACGCAGACCTGTAGCTGATCAGGCGACAATCCGAAAAGCCTTGACAGTAGTGAATTGTGTAGCCATTGTCAGGGCTGTTCGGCCTGAGTGCTCGTGAAACAATCAACCCCAGGGTTTACTATGCGTTTCACGAACCCTGACCCTACAACGACGGCACCATCCATTCATGGAACCTTCCGATAAAAGTACGTCCAGTGCTTCAGCAGTCGCGCCCGAGCTTGCACAAAATATTATTCTCAATGTCAACAACATTGAAGTCATTTACGATCACGTGATTCTGGTGCTCAAAGGTGTATCGCTAAAAGTACCAGAGGGTGGAATCGTTGCCATACTCGGGGCTAACGGTGCTGGCAAGACCACCACATTGAAAGCCATATCAAATCTACTGCAAGCAGAGCGTGGTGAGGTGACTAAAGGCAGTATCGAATTCAAGTCCGAACAAGTGCAATCATTGTCCCCTAACGAACTGGTGCGACGTGGTTGTATTCAAGTGATGGAAGGTCGTCACTGTTTCGGGCATTTGAGCATTGAGGAGAACTTGTTGACGGGCGCTTTCACGCGCAAGGATGGTCGCGCTGCGATCAAGCAGGATATGGAGATGGTTTACGACTATTTTCCCCGGCTGCGAGAACGCCGTGCCAGTCAGGCGGGATATACCTCTGGCGGTGAACAGCAGATGTGTGCCATTGGTCGGGCGCTCATGTCTCGACCATCCATGATTCTTCTCGACGAGCCATCGATGGGCCTGGCGCCGCAACTGGTCGAAGAGATTTTCGACATTGTCAAACAGCTGAATAGAGATACCGGTGTGTCTTTTTTACTGGCAGAACAAAACACGAACATTGCACTGAAGTATGCAACCTACGGCTATATCCTCGAGTCGGGGCGCGTCGTGCTTGATGGTACCGGCGATGCGCTGCGCGAAAATGCTGACGTCAAGGAATTTTATCTGGGTACCGGCGGTGAGGGGCGACGCAGCTTCCGTGAGGTCAAGCATTACAAACGACGCAAGCGCTGGCTTGCCTGATTGGGCTGATTTGACCTATTTGACCAGTAGTCTGCAAAGTAAAACCAGGCTTATCCAATACTAGAGAGAACGGCGGGTATATAAACTATGTATGACGACTTTGAGGCGCGCGAGCCTGCTACACGAGAGGTAAGCCTTTTTGACGGTTTTGGACAGCGGTTGCAGGTATGCGCAAGCCGTTGTCCAGGCTTGGCTGAGCACCTCAACGATCACATACTAACTGACGTTAACAACAGGGCAGCGCTTGAGATGCTGCCTGTACTGCGCAAGAGTGTATTGATGCAGGCGCAACAGTCCAATCCTCCCTTTGGTGGCTTCGTCCGCGAGGAAGCCTTGCCTGGTACGCGCATTTTCATGTCTCCTGGCCCTGTCTGGGAACCCCAGGTCAGTGGAGAGGATCCCTGGCAAGGAGCTCGCGCGCTCTATGCGGCTGGCATTCGCAAAGCAGATAAAGTGCACAACGCGTTTTCCTATCATCTGACACCTGGCGGTTTCATCCTGGACGAGGCAGCCAGAGCGCTCGGTTGCATCGTATTTCCTGCAGGAGTAGGTAACACAGAAGCACAAGTGGCAGCGCTTCGGCAAACACAGGCATCGGTTTATGTCGGCACACCAGACTATCTGCAAACCTTGCTTGATCACGCAAGCTCCACCGGTGAGCCTCTAAGCCATCTCACTCGCGCGCTGGTATCTGGAGGCGCTTTGTTTCCCGCTATGCGAACGCGGTATCAAGAGCAGGGAATTACAGTTCTTCAGTGCTATGCCACAGCAGATCTGGGTGTTATTGCCTACGAGAGCTGCACTGATGCTGAAATACATCCGGGCATGGTGATCAATGAAAATCTTATTGTCGAGATTCTTGTGCCGGGTACCCGCACACCGGTAAACCACGGTGAGGTGGGCGAAGTGGTAGTGACCCGATTACACAACGATTACCCGTTGGTGCGTTTTGCCACTGGCGACTTGTCAAAACAGATCGATGGTCCTAGTCCCTGCGGCAGAACGGCTATGCGTCTGGCTGGCTGGATGGGTCGTGCAGACCAGCGCGTCAAGGTGCGCGGCATGTTCGTAGACCCCCTGCAGTTGAGTCCGCTGAAGCAGAAGCATCCTGAATTATTGCGTTGGCGACTGGTGGTCACACGTTACGACAACCGTGATGTCATGAACCTGCAGGTTACGGTTGAAAGTAAATCTGATGCAGCAAAATCCGATGCATCAAAATCAGAGACTGCCTGGTGTGAGTCCGTTGCACAATCACTAAAACAGGCGACAAGTCTGAGTGGCACGGTCAGTGTGGTGGACTCGTTACCTGACGATGGCGTCGTTGTAGACGATCAACGAAATTATGAGTAGTGAACATCAGGGTTATCCGCTTGCCAGCCTCGACAGCTTTCTGTCTCCAGCCCTGAGCTTTGCTCTTCCACGTGAATAAAGCCACCAAGGGTTGTTATCATGACAGCCCGACACGCCAGACAAGCGATCACCCAGATGGACATCGACAGACATTCCAGTACAGCCGCCTTGCGCACGATTGCGATGCCATCAGATACCAATCCGAATGGCGATATCTTTGGTGGCTGGATACTGTCTCAGATGGATCTTGCAGGTGGCACTCATGCTTTTTTCGAAGCCCAGGGGCGAGTCGCAACGGTTGCTGTCACCGCCATGAAGTTTCACAAACCCGTCAACGTTGGTGATGAAGTCAGCTGTTACTGTGTTACCCAGTCTGTTGGGCGTACCTCCATAAATGTTCACGTGGAGACATGGGTCAGGCGTCAACGGCTGACAGAAGAAGAACAAGTCACCGAAGGTCTGTTCACCTTCGTCGCGCTTGATGCCGATGGGCAACCACGTCCGGTAAAGGACTACTTTGATGCCACCAAAGATCCTGACTAAGCCTTCGTTATAAAACCAGATTCGATATGAAATCAGACAAGACAACGCTCGAACTGATCGCAGATGCTGTGTCAGTGCACTCATTACCACCGGTGCACGATTGGCAACCTGAGACTACGCGCGATGTTGATATTCGCATTGCACGCAGCGGAGACTGGTTTTATCAAGACTCGCGTATTGACCGGATGCGTATGGTCAAACTGTTCTCTACCGTATTACGAGTGGATGATGATCATCAAACGTATCTGGTAACCCCGCAAGAAAGACTGCGAATCACGGTAGAGGATGCCCATTTTACGGCGGTGCTAGTTGAGCGGTACGGTGCACCTGATGCCAGTACATTGGTTTTCACAACGAATATCGGTGATCAGATTATTGCCGATGCCGATCATCCTGTTCAGGTGGAATACAAGCAAGCTGGTGGCGAACCCTCGCCTTACCTGCTTGTCCGTGACAGATTACGGGCACTTATCAGTCGGTCTGTGTTTTATCAACTGGCTGATTGGTCGATTAGCAAGGATGGCGCTGTCGGTGTCGAATCATCGAATGTGTTCATGCGTTTATCTGAAGCGGACGCTGAATCGGACGCCATGAATGGCTAAGGCTGCTGACATATTGCTTGAAGCCCGTAAGATGACGATCTGGCGTGGCGACAATCTCCTGATGGATGAGGTAGACGTACAACTTGTCGCTGGCAGCATTGTCCAGATTCAGGGTACGAATGGCAGTGGCAAGACCACCTTGCTGAGAGCGCTGGTAGGTTTGGCAGAGTTTGACGAGGGCGAAGTATTCTGGTGTGGGCAGCCGTTTTTAAAAGTACGGGATTCACTGTATTCAGAACTCCTGTATCTGGGTCATAAGCCGGGAATCAGTCCCGGGCTTACGCCCCTGGAAAACCTCAAGGCGCTATGTCCTGAATTGGACGCTGATTGTCGCAGCAAGGTTGAATCGGTTTTGGCAGAGCTTGGCATAGCGGATCGTATCGATCTTCCAAGTGCCGCATTATCGGCGGGTCAGAAACGCCGCATTGCACTGGCACGGCTGCGTTTGCAAGCAGCACGGCTCTGGGTGCTGGATGAGCCGCTAACCTCTCTGGATGCCAATGGGTACGAGTGGGTGCGTCAGCAAATACAGGCTCAGGTAGAGCGGGGGGGGGCCGTGGTTTTCACCACTCACCAGACGTTGTCATTCGGTGCGCTAGTGGTGCAATCCATCGTACTTGGCGATCAAGCGTGACCATGCCAGCAAATTCCCGTCGACCAGATGTCGGTTTGGCAAATCTGTTTGCGCGTGTTTATCGTCGAGACCTGACTCTAGCCGTACGTTCTGCAGGGCAATGGTTGAATACTTTGTTATTTTTTGTAATTGTCGTGTCGCTTTTCCCACTGGGAATTGGCGCGAATCTCCAGACTCTGCAGACTATCGCACCGGGGATCGTCTGGGTCAGCGCTCTGTTGTCCATGATGCTCTCTCTGGATTCACTGTTCGAGCATGATTTTCGCGATGGCACGCTAGAACAATTTGTTGTCAGCGGTCAGCCCCTGAGCGTCATCGTCATCGCCAAAATTCTGGCTCATTGGACAACCGGCGGATTACCGCTAGTGCTCTTGTCGCCCTTGCTGGGGCTGGTCATGCAACTGCCTGAGGGTGGGTACGGGGTGCTGTTGCTTAGCCTGCTCATTGGCACCCTGGCACTGAGTTTCATCGGTGGGATAGGGGCTGCGTTGATTGTCAGTGTCGTTCAGGGTGGTGTTTTGCTGTCATTGCTGGTTCTCCCCTTAACCGTGCCCGTATTGATTTTTGGCAGCGGGGCGGTTACCTCTGCCGGGATGGGGCTGGATTCGTCCATGCAGGTATCTGTGCTGACCGCCATTCTCGCGCTGTCGGCATCTCTGGCGCCGCTGGCCATGGCGGGTGCTTTGCGAGTGGGCGTGGCAGCCGGGTTATAGGGCAGGACGGTCATTTATCAGCGTTTATGGTCAATACTTATCAGGCATCAGCGAGCGAGGAAGTTGGTAGGGAACCAACGTGAAATCGGTAGAGTCATATAGCCGTATGTACCGGTCCACAGGCTCTCGTGGTGCGTAAACCCAGCTAGAATAGAGCCAGTCCAGATTAAAGGTTTGATAACACTTGTTTCAATGGATTCACAAATTCGGTTCGCCCCCTTACATGTATCGCGTAGCCGGGGTGCTGGGACCTTTGTCTGGGGCGGTGTGCCTGATCTCGTTATTAGTCGGTCTCTACCTGGGGCTGGTGGTTGCGCCGCCTGACTACGAGCAGGGTGATAGCTATCGCATCATCTACATACATGTCCCAGCCGCCTGGATGTCCATGTTTGTCTACGTGGTCATGGCAACGTCAAGTGCCATATTCCTTATCTGGCGTCTGAAAATTGCCGACATCGTGGCGGTAGCATCAGCACCTATCGGAGCCGCTTTTACGGCTGTTGCACTGGTGACAGGATCTCTCTGGGGCAAGCCAATGTGGGGTACCTGGTGGATCTGGGACGCACGCTTGACCTCGGAACTATTACTATTATTTCTCTACTTTGGTTACATGGCGCTAAGAGGGGCGATGGAGACGCCACAGAGTGCGGCAAGAGCTGCGGGTATACTGGCGGTGGTCGGTGTCGTCAATATACCGATAATACATTTTTCCGTGGAATGGTGGAACACCTTGCATCAGCCGGCAACCATCACCAAGCTGGATAAACCTTCAATGCACATCTCGATGCTGAGGCCACTGCTGATCATGGTTCTGGCATTTCAGATGCTCTACTTTTTCAACCTTATGGTTCGTGTTCGCACCATTATTCTTGATCGGGAGGCGCGCACATCGTGGGTTGCCGAATTAGCAGGGCGTACTTCGCGTGGATAATCTGGCCGAGTTCCTGCACATGGGAGGCTATGCTCTCTTTGTCTGGTCCTCCTACGGTGCAACCGCTGTCTGTCTGATTGGCGTTGTGCTGTGGTCTTGCCTGCAACATCGAAAGATTCGTGAGCAGGCGTTCAAACGCGCCTTACAGCATCAGGCCAGGAGATCAAAGTGACACCCAAGCGAAAACAGAGGCTACTGATGCTGGGCCTGATGCTGGCAGGTGTTGGCACTGCTGTAGCGTTTGGTATCAACGCATTCAACGACAGCCTGATGCTATTTCATTCGCCTTCAGATGTGGCAGCAGGTAATGTTGAGGCTGGCAAGCCGTTTCGCATTGGTGGCATGGTCGTAGAAGGTAGTGTGCAGCGTAATCAAGAAGACCTGCAGGTCTCTTTTTCTTTAACTGATCATAGTCAGACGGTGCCCGTCACCTTCACTGGCATTTTACCGGATTTGTTCAGTGAAGGTCAGGGCATAGTGGCTCTGGGAGCCATTGATACCAGTGGTCAATTCAGTGCCACCAAAGTTCTGGCCAAGCACGATGAAAATTACATGCCGCCGGAGATCGCTGACGCCTTGGAGAGATCCGGCAAGATGCCGGGAACATCGGCGACATTCGGTAACAAAACGGTAGTAGATCCATGATTCCAGAACTCGGACATTTCGCACTCATACTCGCATTGTGTACAGCCATAGTGCTGGCAGTTGTACCAATGTCAGGGACCATTACAGGTCACGAAGGCTGGATGGATATGGCCAAACCTGCTGCAGGAGCGCATGCTTTTCTCGTCGCGCTATCGTATGCCTGCCTGACGTGGGCGTTTGTAGCTAACGACTTCAGCGTATTGTATGTCGCCAATACCAGTAACTCTGGTCTACCACTGATATACAAGATATCCGGTGTCTGGGGCGGGCATGAAGGGTCGATACTTTTCTGGTGCTTTATCTCTTCCTTATGGATGGGCGCCGTTGCCGTTTTCAGCCGCTCTCTGCCCAGGGTTTTGCTTGCCCGTGTGCTTTCGGTGCTGGGGTTTGTCAGTATTGGTTTCCTGCTTTTCGTTTTACTCACATCCAACCCGTTCGAACGGTTGTTTCCGGTGCCCCTCGACGGTGCCTCGCTTAACCCTTTGCTGCAGGACCCTGGCATGGCAATTCATCCGCCAATGTTGTACTTGGGATACGTCGGGTTTTCGGTGGCGTTTGCGTTTTCCATTGCCGCATTAATCGGGGGTCAGCTGGACTCTGCAACACTGCGCTGGATGCGTCCCTGGACCAATGTGGCCTGGATGTTCCTTACTATTGGCATCTCATTAGGTAGCTTCTGGGCATACTACGAGCTTGGCTGGGGTGGTTGGTGGTTCTGGGATCCGGTAGAGAATGCCTCCTTCATGCCATGGCTGGTCGGGACTGCATTAATTCACTCTCTGGCCGCGTCTGAAAAACGCGGTGTGTTCAAGGCATGGACAGTGCTGTTGGCGGTGCTCGCGTTTTCATTGAGTCTGCTGGGCACTTTCCTGGTCAGATCCGGGGTATTGACCTCCGTGCATTCCTTTGCCTCCGATCCGACGCGAGGTTTATATATTTTGCTCTTCCTTGGGGTTATCGTCGGTGGATCCTTGTTGTTGTACGCATTTCGTGCCCACAAGCTTCAATCTGCAGCATCGTATGAGCTGGTATCGCGAGAGTCAGGTTTGCTGCTTAATAACGTTTTGCTAGTCGTGGCTTGCGCGGCAGTACTTCTCGGCACGCTCTATCCCTTATTCGTGGATGCATTAGGGATTGGTAAAATATCTGTCGGTGAGCAGTATTTCAATGCGGTGTTTGTGCCTCTCATGTTACCTATACTCCTGGTGGTGGGTGTCGGAGCAGTACTGAACTGGAAGCGCGACAAGCTAACGGGTAGAGGCGCAACACTTGTCGTATTAGCGGTAGCAAGTGTTGCAATTGGCATCGTACTTACTACGCAGCTTGAATATTTTACTGTCTCGGCGGCGGCCTCGATAGCCGTTGCCATCTGGATAACCGCCTCGACTTTATATGGCGTGGTGCATCGGTTCAGAAACAAGCGAAAACGTATGTCGGCGGTATTGCACACCCCTGCCGCATTCTGGGGTATGAGCATTGCTCATATGGGAATAGCCATATTCACTGTCGGGGTGGCTCTGACGTCAATCTACACAACAGAAGAGACGGTGCGTCTTGAAGTTGACGATACTCACCAGTCCGGGGGCTACACCTTCACACTGACATCGCTTGAAAATGTACGCGGTGCTAACTTTGATGCAACAGAGGCGGTTTTCAACGTCGACAAGGGTGATCGTGATGTTGGACAAATAACGGCTCAGAAGCGTATCTATGATGTCCGACGCGACATCATGACCGAGGCGGGTATTGATGCTGGCGTTACACGCGATCTCTTCATCGCTTTGGGTGAGCCCATGGAAGATGGTCGGGCCTGGAGCGTGCGCATTCAGACTAAACCTTACATTCGATGGATATGGATGGGTACTGTTTTCATGGCTCTGGGCGGTCTCATGGCAGCCATGGATCGTCGCTACCGTCGAATTGCGGTGAAATCAAAATCTGATCGATCATCGCAACAAACGGGAACGGCTACCTCGGATAACCCGGTCGGTGCGTCCGTCATGGGGACCTCTGGTGGGACGATGGCTAACTGACTGTCATGAATATCGCCTTGAAATTATTACCTTTGGGAATTTTTGTGGTTATTGCCGGATTTCTGTACAAGGGTCTGGCGCTTGATCCTTCGAAACTACCGTCTCCACTCATTGACAAGATAGCGCCCGCTTTTTCTGCTGATCGTCTGCCTGCGGCTGAGGATCAGTTTGACAGCCAATCGATGATAGGCCAAGTCTGGGTGCTGAACATCTGGGCTAGCTGGTGCGCTCCGTGTGTGGAGGAGCATCCCGTTCTGAACTCTCTTGCTGCACAGCGTGAGGTAGCGCTGGTAGGCTTGAACTACAAGGATGTCCCTGAAGATGCGCTGAACTGGCTGGACCGGCTTGGAGACCCATTCTCGTACCTTCTGGACGACCAGCAAGGTGAGGTGGGCCTTGACTGGGGAGTCTACGGAGTGCCTGAAACCTTCATAATAGATAAAAAAGGCAAGGTGCGATTCAAGCACGTAGGACCTTTAGCACCAGAAGATCTTGAAAATATCGTGCTCCCTCTCCTGGACGAGCTAGCGGTGGAGGCGGCATGATGGAGCAGGTAATTTTACCCATGCACAGGGGTCAAGCTTGCAAAATTTAACACTCAAGGGCTGTTGCCATTCTCAAGAAGCTTGTCAGCGTCATCTGCTCTCGACAAATCTAATCGTTCGTCTAGTACATATGAATCCAAGTTTTGTCGTGTCATTTCTGCTTTTGCTTGTAGTGGCAGTTGTTGCTTTTACACCACTTAATGCCAAGGCCGCCGACGAAGTCGTAAATTTCGAAGAACCCGCACATAAAGAGATGTATCAAGCGTTGCTAAAAGAATATCGATGCCTGAAGTGCCAAAACCAGAACCTTTGGGACTCCAACGCGAGTTTGGCTGGGGACTTGCGACGTGAAATCAAGGGTCAGATTGTTGCTGGCAAGAGTAAATCTGACATTGACGATTACCTGGTATCAAGATACGGGGAATTTGTTCTCTATCGTCCACGCTTGAACACAAAAACAGCGATTTTATGGATAGGACCGTTTGTACTGCTGTTCGCAGGCCTGGCAACTGTCTTTTTTATGGCACACAGAAAATCGAAATCAGCCGCTGACGATGCCTCGTACGAGGCCGCTGACGATGCTTGTGACGATCGCGCTGTATCAGAAGATGAGTTGCAATTTACCGACAAACTTGCGAAGGCCCGTGCTCTTTTAAAAGAATGAATTCGTGATGGAACTAACAATAGTACTTGTCTGGCCCCAATGCCGGAAACCGCGATAGCGCCGCAGTTTTTTTTATGAATTTGTCGTACATTGTAAACAATTGATCTTCGAGCTTTTCTGTAGATTGATTGGCGTGATACCTTACGCCCTAATGAGGAGACGTAAGTCCTTATCACTAATGGAGTGGCGGCAATGATTAATTCTTCCGAAAGAAATGACGTACCAGTTGTACTTGAACCGAATAGTCCTTCACTGGACTCTTTGCCCACTGAGGAGTTCCTCAAAGTAATAGGGCTTCGTGTTCGCAGTCAACGTTCATCCATGAGTATGTCAAGAAAGCGGTTGGCCGAGGTATCTGGTGTTTCTGAAAGATACCTGGCACAGTTGGAATCAGGACAAGGCAATATGTCGATAGCGTTGTTGCGAAAAGTGACCACCGCTATTGGCATGACGTTGGCAACATTGCTTGCTGCGGAGACGCCAGAATTGGCGAATGCCAGTGTAACCACACCTGATAATGTATATTCCGGTGTAAATCGTCAAGCACCAGTGCCTGGAAGTATTAACTCGACAACACGGTCAACAGATGAACCATCGCAATCTGCGGGTCGGCTGGTATCAGAGCCAGAGTTGTAGCGTTAGATTGTCGGGTCTGTTCCGGTTTCAGCAGGGAAGGCCCGATATTTTGGTGACGCCAGGGTGATATCTCTGACAAATGCGTTGTAGATTCAGAGCTATATTAGCTGAAACAGTTAACAGGTTTGTTGGGCGCTACTTGTAACACCTCGGCCTCTTGGCAAAGCGCTACTCGAAACTCATTATAATGTTCGTCACGGCCGTTGCATCGGCACCTACTGCCTGGCGTTCAGACTTTGTGTTGAATTGATGAATGACGATTCCGGGCCTGGAAGTCTCCCAAGGATCAATGTCACCATTATTTGTGCTGTAGCGAACGTAATCGCTCATAGCGCTTAGTCTTGGCAAATTTGATTGTTCCTGGTAGTAGGCATCGACTTGTTCAAAGGTATCTTCTGTCTGAAACAGGACGATCTTCAAATCGCCTTCGCCGCCTATGCGGTATCTGGAGCCATTGGGATACAGAGGGTAGGGGATCTCATTAAGATCTACGGTAGCCCCGGTCCCCTGCGCCGTCTCGATGTTAACAACCGTCAGGTCTGTGGTTTCTGACCATTGATCGGAGAGCGCATTGTCTCCGGCGGCAGCGCCAGCCATGTTTACAGCCGCAGCATCAATCTGTTCCTGCTCGTCGCTGCCACAACTCGTGACTGCGACTGCCATGAGACAGATGATGACTGTTTTGCAAGTGATGATAGTCATATTCAAGTTCTACAAATCCCTTGACACAGAAGATAGACCATCAACCTGACGTTTGCATCTACTTTAGAGTAATTTCATAACCGTTAAACGCTCTGATCGATGGTAGTCATCTTATTAGTTCGGGTAACGTTACTAGCTCGTGTCCATCTGCTATCAGGGCGTTACGAATTTGACGGGCGGTGTCTACAGCGTGAGCATTATCACCATGCACGCAGATGCTCTGAAATTCGGTTTCCAGCACTTTGCCTGAGACACTGACCAGCCCTTCTGCCGATATTATTTGTCTGAGATGCGCGATACATTCAGCGGTGCTTGCCAGTACAGCACCCGGCTTACTTCTTGATACGAGTGTTCCGTTATCAGAATAAGCTCGATCTGCAAAGATTTCCCCAGCCACTGGCAAACCAGCTTCTCGGGCAACTTTCTCAAGCTCTGATAGCACGGGTGCCAGAAAGATAAGGGAGGCATCAAACTGTTTAACGGCGCTGACAATCAACTCGGCCAGTTTTTGATCGACACAGGCCATATTGTTGAGGGCGCCGTGTGGTTTTACATGTGTCATCTGATAGCCCTCGCTTCGCGCCATCCCATCAAGTGCTGCTAGTTGATAGAGCACAAGGGCGCGTACTTCGGGTTCATTCAGCAGCATCTGTCGTCGACCAAAACCCTGCAGATCAGCAAAGCCTGGATGTGCTCCGACGCTAACAGAGTGTCGCTTGGCGCTGACCAGCGTCTGACCCATCACTAAGGGATCGCCTGCATGAAACCCGCAGGCAATATTGGCTGAATTGACTACTTGTAACAGATTTTCATCATCGCCCATCGTCCACGCGCCAAAGGATTCGCCCAGATCTGCATTGAGATTAAGTCGCACGTTTATTTACCAGAATATCCAGATGAGAGATAGATTAGTGTAATCAAGTTAGTCGATGCGTGTCAGGCGCCATCTGTCACGCCGTCAATGAGATTGAACGACAATAGTGTTTGTGTATCGAGCTCATTAACAATGCAGGGTGTGAATGTACCTATGCATTGATCAATAAGTGTGTGTATCTGGCCCTTTATCGCAATGGCTTCGTTGATATCGATAAGTTTGAATTGACATGGGCTGCCTGCCCGCTGTATGCCCAGTAGTGGCAGGTCGCTTGATATGACGGTGGCAATTTTCGGGTAGCCTCCAGCCGTGTGGGCGTCATTGAGCATGACAATGGGTTTTCCTGTACCGGGTATTTGTATAGAACCTGGAACAATTGCATCTGAAACGATATCTTTGGATTTGGAATCGCGATGTTCGATAACTGGACCGTTAAGGCGTACTCCCATTCGATCAGCCTCACTACTGATTTCGTAGTTTGATTCGAGGAAAGCATTCACCCCCGCGCTTGAGAAGTGGTCAAATTGTGGTCCTGCTATAGCGCGAAGCTGAGTCGACAAATATCGTAGTTCTGTGGGTAGGTGACACTGCAGATCTGCTCGCTTGGCCTTAGCTGCTGAATCTGCCTGGCTTATCGGTATCTGGTCGCCCGATGTGAGGCTTTCGCCATAGAGGCCACCTAATGACGCTTTTGCATAAGTTGACGAGCTGCCAAGATGAGTACGGATATTGATTCCCGAAACCGCGATAACGATATGTCGTGAGCTGCCAGTAGACGATAAATGAACGCTCTCTCCAGCTGCAAGGGTTAGCGTTCTATTGGGTGGGTAGCGCTTCCAGGCAGCATCGTTACCTGTTTTCAATATCGCTGATTCGCAACCGACGATAGCAAGGCGAATAGATTGACAACAGGCTTGCAGTTGCAATCCCCCTTCAAAGCACTCTATAACAGGCGCCTCAGCGGCATTTCCAACCAGTGCATTGGCGACAATATGCCACGCTGGACATAAAGCGCCTGCCCACGGTATGCCAAGGTGTCTCAATCCGAACCGCCCTTTGTCTTGAATGGTCGACAATAAGCCAGCTCTGACGACCTCAAGCGTTGCGTTCATGGATCGCTTGTAAGCCAATGGGTTCTGTCAGGACCCGTTGCATCTGGTTCATCGGCCAGAGCGTCAAATTGATCTTTCCCTATTTGCGTGAACCTGACCTTGTCACCAGATCTCAGCAGGGCAGGTGGGGACAGATCGGCGTTAAACATTGGTATCGGGCAATTGCCTATAATATGCCAACCACCGGGACTCTCCCACGGGTAAATACCGGTAAGTTGCATGGCAATGGCGACGCTGCCTGCAGGTACTCGTAATCTGGGTTCACTACGGCGAGGCAGGTAAAGTTCCTCTGGCGTGTCCCCCAGAAACGCATAGCCTGGCAGAAAGCCAAGCATATAGACGGTAAACGTACAACCAGAGTGCAATTCGATAACATCATTCGATTCCAGCCCCGTTAGCTGTGCGACGCTTTGTAAATCAGGCCCATGCCCAGACCCATACAGTACGGGCAAATTCCAGTGCCGAGGTTCAAAAGCCTCTTTACTGGATTTATTGTCTGGCGAATCGATGCGACGAAGCAGATTCAAAAGCTCGTCTGGTGGCAATATATGAGGGTCGTAGACTATGGCAAGCGAGCGGAACCCGGGGACCGTTTCCAGTATGCCGTGCACGTTGTCAGATGTAATTGCCGTTTGAATCCTCGTATTCAGGATAGTGACCTTTTTGACAATGGAGTGTTCTATCGTTTCGCCAAACTGTACCACTAGCGTGGTATCTCCTGCGTAGAGCGCGATCCAATCGTCACTCGCTCCTGCAACTTGTTCTATCTTTGTAGACACGGTGGCGAAGATACTCTCCTGCAAACGTCAGCGTGTAGTAGCCTGAGTTGGGGCTGAAGCGAACGGCACTTGAGATTATCAGGACGGTGCGACCACAGGTAACACCTGCAGCTGCACCGTTTATCCTGAGCAGTGCCCGATGAAGGCACCGATGCGGCAGGTACTGTTCTTGTTTTATGCGGTCGCAGCTTCTCGAGTTTCTTCGGACTCGTCGGCTGCAGCTGTCGTAGTCTCGATTGACATAAGAAGCTTTGCATCGGCTTTTGGTGCGGGCTCCGCCTTGTCGTCACGTGCCTCTGCTTCATCAGCCCATGTTCGAAGCTCGCGATAGGAAGCTACCAGGGTGGCTGCCTGCTCCTTAAGCTCGCTCAGGGTTTCCAGCTCTTCCTTCTGCTCTTTATTTTCCTTCTTGAGCTTTCGGTTGGCATCCTCAGCATTCTTGCGCGCAGTGGCTTCGTCAAGCTTCTGTTTCTTAAGCGTTTTGAGCTTCTTGACAATGTTTTCCGGGGTGTCAGCAAGTGCCGTATTGATGGCTTTGAGCTCTTTTTGTTTGTCCTCAACGCTACGTTTGGCTTTCTTCAAGGCATCTGAGTTATCTTTACGCCCGGTAGCAAGTGCTTGCTCGGCGCTTTCTTTCTCGGCGATAGCTGCATCTCGCTGGCTTTCGGCCTCGGTGCGGGACTTGATGGTCTTCTTTACCTCGGCCTGCATATTGCCGATTTCCTCAGACGCGCGATTGCGTGTCTCGGTCATGTCGGCGTCTGCATCTTTTGCCCTTTTAATAGCGACATCCAAAGCTGCTCGAAGGTCTTCTGCAGAGAAATCTTCCTTTAATTTCAGGGCAGTTGCTGCTTCATTCATCAGCACTTGTTTGCTGATGGCCAGTTCTTTCCAAATTCTTAGTTGCTGTTCGCTGTCGGCTTGACTCACGTAATAATCTCTTGAACGAATGAAATAGCGGAAATCAGGTTTATTGATAGACCGCAGGTTATGGTTTGCTTATTAATTGCTAATGCGGGTGACTGTTGACGCTGAAAATCGCGGTGTACCGCATTTGTGTCGTTGATCACCTCGCCATTCCAGGCACTGTACGAGTGATTTTTTGGACTGTATCACTTATGCGATCTATCGGTCACTGGTTAGTAATTTCATGAAAATGACACACGATATCCATAAAAATCACCATGTATCGACGTATCTGCAAAAAATATTAGAGTCTTTCGTCCGCTAATAACGTCGTATTGTACCGCGTTTGATGGCTTCTTTCAGCCTCTTGCACTTTTCGTATGACAATGCGTGAACCAGCCCCGACATTCGCAGCTTTTTTCACCGAAACCTGCGCTGGCCGAGAGGTGGTGTGATTCTGATCTTTTTCTCCGATGTCGGGCAGTCATTTTTCATATTCTTGTTCGCAGGACAGATCCTCACCGACGTTCAACTGAGCCTCGATGATTTCGGTTTCTTGTACATGTAAGCGCCTCTGGTAAGTGCCAACACCTTGATTGGGCTGGGTAAACTGGCCGACAGGATGGCCATTTGCAGATTGGTCAGGTGTTGCATCGTCGCCCTGCGTGTCGCTGCAGCCCTTATGGTTATCACACAATCTGCTCTGAGCGTGCTCATCGCTTTGTTTTTCTTCAGACTTTTTGGTCAAGGAATGCTGACCCATACGGCACCGGTAGCTATGTGGCAATGGTTTCATGCAGAACCTGGCAAAGCGATATCAATGGCCACTTCCGGGATCAAATGGGCGAGGGATTTCTGCTAATCGTGGTGGTCTGTATGCTCTGATTTTTTGAATGGCGCATTGCCTGGTCATGTGAATGAGCAGTGCCGATCTTGCTTGCACTGCCGCTTGGACATCTGCTGTTTTCTTCTACCCGAGTACCATCGACTAATGATCGTGACAATTTCGAAAGAGAGCGCCAGCGGACCCGGGCCGAGGTGCTACGTGACGCACCGTTCCGAATGGTCTTGTGCTGGCTGTGTTTGATACAACCACGGGTATTTTCTATTCATGGGACTATTGGGCACCCTATACATAATGTCCAGCGCAGTGTTTGGTGCCATCTGGTCTACATACTACGGCATCCACCAATTGGGCTCGGTGCGGGCTATGGTTTTCACAGCGCTCTTTTTCGCTCCGGCATCAGGGCCGGGTGTCACAGGCAGGTGGGTAGATCCGGGAATCGGTTTCGAGTCGTAGCTCATGGCTATGAGTTTCTATTGCACGGCGATGATGCTGATGCTGTTCACCCCAGGGCTTACAAATTCTCGAACGTTAAATCAGCTCGCGGTTGCTAGTGGATAGAATTTATCCAGATAGTTTGTAAGCTCTGTGTCCAGCTGTGTTTGTAGCGTTAAGGCGGAATACCATTGAGCCGGGAAGCGCGCGCTTGCCAATCCGACAAGTGTCCCGAGTACCGAACCACGGTGCGCATTTTCACCGCCCAAATTCGTATTTGTCAGCAATGCTCTGACGTCATCGTCACAGTACTTTGCGGCAAGATAACAAACACTGGGCCAGGAATCGCTTATGTAACAGGCAAGTGAGTAGGTTGTTCCCACTACATGGGCATCGCCGCGTTTTCCCTGCAGCAATTTATCCAATTGTGTACCTTTGATCACTGCCGCTGCCTTAATGAATAGTTCTGAAACATTCTTATCATCAACTCTTGTCAGAAGTGAATTCATCAGTACGATGTAGGCATCTACCACGAGTAGCAGGTTTTCATCCGGATGTGTTAACCAGACATGTTCGCGGCAGACCCTGCAGGTGTCCTCTATTGTGGTGTCTGCACCGAGTAGCGCAAGTGCCAGCGGTGCCACAGTAACTAACGCACCCATCGACGGTGTGTCGTGAGTGACGGCACCACATTCGCCTGGTGGGTTGCCCGCCGCCCAATTGGCAAAAAAGCCTCGGTGATAACTCTCTGCGTAAGTATCCGGATAGTCTGGCGGATCGGAAGTCATGAAGTCGATATAGGTCTGAACCCATTGGTCGGAACGGTAGTTATCCTCGGTTACAAGGTAGTTGATAAGGCTTCGGGCACACCAGGCGTTCAGTGTATTGTCGCCTGCTTGTAAGCCATGATGATAATGACCGTTTGCTCGCCCCCAAAGATGTCTTCGGCCTTTAAGAATGACATCACCGACAATCTCTGGATGATGATTTTTCTGTACTCTTGATCGTCCTCCACCTGTGGTCGAATGCAAGGACATAATGGAGCCTGGATGAGTATCCGGGGCCGCTTCCAGCCCTGTAATGCCATGTTTTCCGAATACCCGTATTATATCTCCCGGGTTATAGAACCAATGTACTGGCATTGACAAAGAGTCACCAATAAAGAGATTGGCAAGTGCTGCTTTGACTCTCAGGCGTTTTAATCTCTGGCGTTGTGTCTTGTGCAGGGCAGATTCTGGCGTCGATGTCATTCGATTATGGATTGTCCTTTATAAGTAACCGGCTGTTGTCAGGTATAGATACGTTGTGACGCTGACAATGGACAGGGCTGTCGATAGCACAACAGCGCTCGATGCCCGTTCCTCCCAGACGCCGTACTGTTGAGCAATGACAAATACATTGGTTGCACTGGGTAATGTGGCAAGTAATACTGCTGAATTGCGCCAGACAGGATCAAGCTCTGGTATCTGTATGAGCAGTAGATACATAAGCGCTGGGTGCACAAGTAATTTTATGGGGAGTAGATAGGTCAGCTCTACGGGAATCCGTCTCAGAGGTCTGAGTGCCGCTGTCACGCCCATAGCAAACAGAGCACAGGGCGCAGCGGCATTCGACAGCGTATTCAATAGTGTGTTTACCGGTGCTGGAGGCACAAAATTAAAATATGCTGCTGTTACACCTGCCAGAGTTGCAAGGATAAAAGGATGCGAGAAAATCTTGTAGGCGATTCCAACGAGAAGGGTTGTGATACTGCTGCGCTGTTTTCTCGCCATCGCCATGAGCGTTGGCGCGAGGGTAAAATGCATAGCGTTATCCAGACAAAATACCAGTGCAACAGGTACCCCCGCCTGTGGTCCAAAAGCTGCTAAAGCCAGCGGCGGGCCCATGTAACCAATATTGCCATAGGCTCCGGCGAATCCTTGAATGGTCGCAGTGCTGATGTCGGCTCGACGCAGCAGACGAGCAATGAAAAAGCACAATGCAAAAATGAACAAGGTTCCCAATGTTGTGCTGAGTAGAAACCTACCATTGGCAAACTCACTGACCGGTGTTTTAGCCAGCAAATTGAAAAACATTGCTGGCAGCGCGATATAAACGATGAAGAAATTCATCCACGCAAGCCCGTCCATAGGAATCTGTTTGAACCTTCCCGCCAGATACCCCAACAGAATGAGCCCGAACAAGGGCAATACCAATTCAGCTACCTGAAGCATGGTTGAGATTTTTCCGGCGGATGTAATATTTTTTTTATCTGACTTGATAGAGAGTATAAAGCCTTTGACCTCTGTGCTGGCACGCTTGTTGAAAACACAGTTGCTTTACCCACCAGCCACTCTTGTGGGCAACTGTGTTAATGATTGTTGAGTCCTGCGCTGAACCAGGAAGTGAAGGGCGTAAGTGTCAGACTCCGGGAGCGATTTAATACGAATTCGTCTGGACAGATAACCCGGCAGAGTTCTTCAACTAACCGTTCGCTTTCGGGACCGCATTAGCTTGTGACGCAAACAGAGGCATAGCTGTTGCAAAGAACGATTACATAAGCGGGCAAACGATCGAACCTGGTCTTCATGTCGAGGTGGTGCTAACGCACACCACACTCGCAAAGCAGGAATGGAGGAGCAGAGCGCGTGTCAGTTTTTCTCATCAGTAAGAGCCTGTCGACTACCGATCCCGGTAATTACTGCTTAAGTCATTAGCGATTTAGAAAACTGGAGTTGTAAATGATGAATACATTTAAGGGAAGACTGTATATTAAACAGCAAACCACATGCTTCGTTAAACCCGGTAAGCATCGTCTGGCCACAGTCGCGCCTACCTTGTCTGCCTTGTTCTTAACGGGATCGGTTCTGGCGAGTAGCACCTCTGAAGATATTTTGTCAGACATGGATTGCGTTGTTGAACCCAGTCGAACGGTCGAGTTGGGTTCGGCCGTTCCAGGCTTGCTTGTAGAGAGTTTTTATGATCGGAGTGATTTTGTGAGTGCAGGCACATTGATGGCGCAGCTTGAAAGCAATGTCGAGCGTGTTTCACTGGAAATATCTGAAGAGGCGGCTGCGAGCTCTACAGCCTTGGCATTACGAAAAATTTCGGCAGAATTTGGCGACAGGACGCGGGTAAGAAATGCCGAATTGCTCAGAAGTTCAAGTATATCCAGGCAAATCATGGATCAGGTAAGCACTGAATCAGCAATAGCGACGCTTCAGGTGCAGCAAGAACAGGAAACGGCACGCCTGGCAATGTTGGAAGTTGAGCGCGCGAAGGCGCTACTTGAGCGCCGCCAGATTCGAACGCCTATCAGCGGCTCTGTAACTCAACGCTATAAGTCGTCTGGTGAGTACGTGGATAGCGAACCTGTCTATCAGATTGCGCAGCTTGATCCCTTGCACGTAGAAGTAATAATACCTATTGATTATCTCGGCAGTGTGGAAGCTGGTGCAGCAGCTATTATTAGTCTGGATGTGCCCGGATTCGAAGATAAGCAACTACAAGCGTTCGTCGATCGGATAGATGCTGTAGCTGATGCAGCCAGTTCAACGTACGGCGTGCGTCTTGTGTTGCAGAACGCTGACTTTACGATCCCAAGCGGGGTGCGTTGCAGGGTGGATTTCGTCGCATCCTAGCTTGTATACAGCTTCAGAAGCTTCTGGACTCGAAATTCTATGCAACACCAGGGTAAACTTTGGCGAACGCGAAAGTCGCTGGCAACGGATTTTCATATCAGCCAGTACGCCGCGAAATATCATCGGTAACATGGATGTGGTTGTAGTGTACTACTCTGTTTCTGCCGAGATCCTTGGCTGTATACAGGGCTTTGCCAGCCTGAGTTATTAATGCCCTACCAGAGAAAAAGGCCTCGCCTGGCGTCGGCTCTGTATTTCGAGACGATGCAGCTGTTGAAAGGATGGATGCGACTCCAACGCTAACTGTTATACGGATCGAGCCAGTGCTTACGTTCGTGGAAGCAGCCTCTATCACAGCGCGAACTCTCTCACCCGCCTCTAACGCTTCTGCTTCGTCAGTATCTGGCATTACCACAATGAATTCCTCTCCACTATAGCGACCAATCAGATCCGAGTCTCGATTGCCATTTTTAAGAACACTGGCTACATTTCTGAGTACTTTGTCTCCTCCATCATGTCCCAGACTTTTGTTTACGAATTTAAAGTGATCAACGTCTATTAGCAGGATTGAAAAGCTTGAACCTTTGGACGTATTGGTAAACGCGTAGTTTTGTATCCAGTCATCAATATATCGACGATTATAAAGTAGCGTCAGGCTGTCAGTATTCGCCAGCTTCCCCAGTTTTTTGTTCAGTTGAACCAGTCTTGTGTTTGCAGCGCTGACTTTTGTATTGCTGGCTTGCAAACTTTCTATCAGTGCACTGTTCTCCCTTGTGAGTCTTACGCTTTCATATGCTCGACTAACTGTGCTTACGATTTCAGCGTGATCGTCTAGTGGTTTTTTTAAATAATCATACGCATTGGCCCTTAGGGCACGTTTGACCATGTCATAGCTGTCGTAGCCTGTGACCATAATTACCTTAATGGTATTGTCCGTTTCGTTGATGTGTTCCAGCAGGTCAAAACCATCAATACCATTCATACGAATATCAGTCAGGACAACATCAATTTGCTCCTTGGCCAACACTTCAATGGCATGAAGGCCATCGTGTGCAGAAATCACACGCATGTGTTCCTTCTGCAATATCAGAGTCAATAGCTCGGTGATTGCCGGCTCGTCATCCACAACCAGTGCTGTGCATTGGAGTTCGTGTGTCATGTTAAATGGCTTGATGTTTCTCGGATTACTATAAAACTTTTACTATATAAAGTTAACGGCTCGTCTACCAACGTCTCGAACCGAGAATCACAAAATTTGTTAGTGATGGGGTACAAGTCTCTGAATTTATGGACTTTCGCCGCCGATTGATGAAGAATCGGGATTTAGCGCCTTCAATTTGCCCGGATAAAACGCAAATCAAGAGACCTTAAGAGGATATGGCCGACGAATAATGTAATAATTCAAGCTCGGCCTCGATCGTTATTCTCTCTACAGGCCAAGGGTTTACAATAAGTGTTCTGGTACAACCCAAGGTACAGAATTACAACCGGTTACCACGCTGACACCATAAACATCGCCGATATTCTTATCGCTGAGTACTGTAGCGGGATTACCAATCGCTATAAGTTTTCCCTCATGCATGAGCGCAAGGCGATCGCAGTAGCGAGCTGCTAGTGATAAGTCGTGCATGACAACAACCACTGCGCACGGTTTGGAAGCGTAGTCATGGAGCAGTTGCATCGTCTGAAGCTGATGCGATAGATCAAGAGACGACACGGGTTCGTCGGCAAACAGGATCGTGGGTTCCGCTGCAAGCGCTCTGGCCAATAACACCCTTGCACGCTCTCCTCCAGACAAAGAGGGAACCTGTCGATAGCGTATGCCCACACAGTCAGCTCTGACTATTGCATCCTCAACCGCTGCACGATCGATGTCTGTTGGTCGACTCCAAGGGGGTAGATGCGGTATTCTGCCCAGCATGATGAGTCTTTCAACGCTCAGTGGCCAATGTACGGTGCCTAGTTGCTCTATCCACCCGAGTCGCTGTGCGCGTTCACTCGCTGACAACATGGTGATGTTTTGATTGTCGACAAGAATACTACCGCCGTTCGGCGTATCGATACCTGCCATTGCTGCAAGGACGGTCGACTTTCCAGCACCGTTGGGACCGATGAGTCCTAGTACTTCACCTGCCTTAACGTCAAAAGAGATTCGATCAACAATGACAGTCTGTTTTCTCAGGATGCGCAACTCTTTAACCTGAATACGCAGATTGTCAGTAGCGTCACTGGATGGCAGGTGTTTGGAATGGGCGTTCATTGCCAGTAATTGCGTCGGCTTTTAAGGATAAGCACCAGAAAGAAAGGAGCGCCAACCAGGGCCGTGAGCACGCCTACTTTTAGTGGCACTGGCACGCTTGTGTACATCGCAACCAGACGGACGCAAATGTCAGCGCTAAGCAACATAATAGCGCCGCCCATGGCAGCGAGTGGGAGAAGACGTGAGGGCTGATAGTGTGCAAATGGCCGTAGCAAATGTGGAACAACCAAGCCGATGAAACCGATCATGCCTGTAGTCGCAACGGCAGCTCCAACACAGAACGAAACGGCTATAAATACCCGCCACGATAGGCGATGCATATTGATGCCCATGCTTTTGGCGGTGCGCTCACCCAAAGTAAGAGCATCTAGAGAGCGACCGGTTCCCAGCAATAGCAGCCAACCTGTCAAAGTACAGGGAAGCATCATCCAGACATCCTGCATGCTTCGGTCGGATATATCGCCCAACGTCCATAAAACCAGCTCTCTGACAGCAAAAGGGCTGGGCGCGAGATTGAGAAGAAGTGACAGGCCTGCAGCTGCAAGGGCGTTGATAGCAACACCAGCCAATATAAGTGTACTGACAGTCGCATCGCGACCTGCCAGAAAATAGACAATGCCTGTGGTCATCAGAGCGCCAAGCATTCCCGCTAACGGCACTGACTGTGGATGCCATACACCAGCAAAAAAATACAATGCCAATACGGCTCCCAATGCAGCGCCACTTGCACTACCGACAAGTCCCGGACTAGCTAACGGGTTTTGCAATAATCCTTGCATGGCTGCGCCAGATACACCTAGTGACATGCCCGCAATAACGGCGATCAGAGTGCGGGGCAGTCTGATTTCCCGCGTAATTACCGCGCTAACAGAATCCGGATCTGTAAACGGAAGCGTTAGCGCATTATATAATGTGCTCCACTGTTCACCTAGGCAGAGACTGAACAGGGACAGTATAGCGACCAATACTGTTAGTACGGGCAGATAGTATCGGTCGCTCACAAGTAGATCTTCGCTGAGTTCTGAGTTCTGAGTTCTTATTCCTTAACGCTCGACCTCAATGAAGATTAAATCTGCTGGTATCTGATTGGTAGCAATGTTCTCAGACGCCGGTTCTCCCGTATCAATATTAACGCGGATGAATCCAGGGGAGGTTGTCTGTATGCCCACCCATAGATGGTTGTCTGGTCCAAGTGTCAAGGTAGTCAAATCCTGTCCTTCCGTGCCTGAAACGGGTTCTGATAATTCACCGGTTGATGGGTTGAAACTACGCAGGTTGCTGATGGAGGTAAAATCCTCGTTAAAACCATCAAACGTAATCGCATAACCTTTAGTGTCGCTGATGACTACGGCATTAGTGAAAAAGCCCTTGTTTTCCGCCTCAGTGCCGTCGTCGATCAAAAGGCTGGTTTGATAGGTAGACGGGTCGATTGATTCAATACCGCCGGTGTACGGATCACCCGGTACTGACTCGTTTCTGAAGGCATTGCCACGTCCGGTCACGTACAGCAGGCCAGTGATTTCGTTGTAATGCAGAGCCGTGGGGTTGACTGTCTGCAACTGAATACCCTGAAGGGGAAGCTCACTTTGGCCGGTAGCAATTTCCGTATTGGTCTGTGTGTCGATCACCGCAAGATAGCCTGAATTGACAGGTGCAAAGCCGTCAAGATTTTCGAGAAGTACAAATAACTTGCCATCAACAATGACAGCGTCAGTCATGTCTGGCAGATCAAGCGTCTCACCGCTGCCGCGATTATAGCTAGCCAGTGAGATTTCTCCGGTAATTAGTGACTCAAATGTTGCTTCTTCGGGCGTTGGATCCAGAATCAGGATTTTATCGCTGCTGCGGCGGGTCAAATACGCCATATCATCATTGATAAATGCAAGCGCTTGTGGATTGGAAGTCTCCGGTACATCACCTAGAACCGAGAGTTGATAGTCAACGATTGAGGTGTCGGTGGCGCTGAACTTAGTGAGGTTGTCGATATTGAACCGACCGATTTGATACACACTCGTTCCATCTGTGTCCAGACTGTGGTCTGAACTTGTCGGTGGATATTGACCGTCGATAACATTGCCGTCACTTAACGATATTCTTTCTATCTGTCCTGATTCAAACGAAGGGCCACGTGTGAAAGCATAGCCATAGCTAATAGTGTTGTTGTCCACGACTGGTGGGTTTTGGGTATCTGTATCAGGGTTGTCTGTGTCAGGATTTTCAGCAGTCGGAGCGTCGTCTACGAGCGGCGTATCGTCGCTGTCGTCGTTGCTCGAGCTACATGCTGTTACCAGAATCAATGAGCTGGCGAGTAGAAATGGTATTACGAAAGTGGACTGGGTATGCTTTTTCATTTTTTCAGAGTTATGTGGTTGAGGTTAGGTGGTTCGGGTCAGGTGGTTGGGGTTAGTTCGGGGTAAAAATTTGGAGTGTTGTCTATAGTTCATGGGTCAGGGTTAGAAAAATACTTCGACCAGGCTTCGGAAAACCGTTGTAATCTTCAACAACATCATCGCCGAGGTTTTGCAGACGCGCGCTGACATGCCAACGTTTGTCAGTCCAGTCAATGCCTGCTGAGTGCAGTGAGGTGTCAGCAGCAGGCAATAGATTAGTGCTATCGTAAAACCGTTCACGTGCAGCTTGCCATTCATACCAGTAACCTAGCTTGCCGCGGTCGTGGGACAGGCGCGCAAAACTTGTGCGTCGGGATATCCCAGGGAGCATCTTGTTCTTGTGTCCGTTGAAAGGATCTTGATTGCGTGGGTTTTGGAACGTGGCACTAGCGCTGATTGTCCAGCGTGGCAACGGTGTCCATTGGGCAGATAGCTCAACACCTGTGATCTCAGCTTTACCCGTATTGCGGGGTCTGCCAATGCCGCGTGCATCAAAAGAGTTGAGTATCAATTCATCGTGATTGTTCTTGAAAAGCACCGCTTCCAATTGAAGACTATCCGCTTCATATTTGACTCCAATGCCCGCGTTAACGCCTTTCTCAGGCACCAGAGTGGGGTTGCCATTGACTAAACCGATGGAGCCGAACAGCTCATTGAACGAAGGCACTCGAAAGTAGTTACCGACATTGGCGTTGACTGTGAACGATGGTGTCAGAGAATAAGCAACACCTAATTGTGCACCATGCTCCGACTCGTTTTGCGTCGGCAACGATTGTGTAACTCCGATTGAACTCGACGTCCCACGGCGTTGGCTCGTTTGCCATCGAAACGCCGGTGTAATTAGCCATCGCTCGTTTTCATCCGTTATCGCCATGTGCACGGCGGAAAGAAGCAATAACTGATCGGCGGTAAAATCCTCTTCCGTGTTGAGCTTATCTTCAAGATTCAGCGCCTCATCGCGTATATCGACTGAAAGACCATAAGTGCCAATATCTGAAAATCGCTCCCAGTATGACTTTATTCCGAGTGTGCGGATGTCGGTGTCGATGAGTTGCCTACCCAGGCCTACGCTACTCTGAGAATCATCATAGATGCTATTTGATTGGTGCCAATAAAGTGAATGTCGAGAATTCCAGCCGTACCATTGGTCGATAATTTGCGATAGCTGAAATTGAGTTTTTTCTGTTTTATAACTGGCTTTATTGGTCGCAGAGTTACGTGCGGTTGGGATACCCAGATCTCGCTCTGCAATCTGAAGTAGAACATCTGTGCGATGCTCCGATGTGCGCTGATAACCGCTCTTGAGCAGCAGAGAAGTGCGACTGACATGATTGTTGGTACGCCGTTGTGTCTCGTCGTCTTCCGAGTTAAGCGGTGTGGCCATGTTGTTGGTGAAGCGGTAGTCGTTATCGCTTTGTTGTCGAGCGACGGTTGCCGTCCAATCCCACTTATCTTTACTGCCCTGTTGAGCCGCCATCAGCGAACCATAGGAGAAACTGCCAATTCCCAATCGTAATCGAGTTCCCTTATCTCCGGAAGAGTTCATGGAGTTGAGATTGACAGCCCCTCCCATACCGGCATGACCCAATTGCAGGGGTGTAGTACCTTTGTATAGGTCCACAGATGCCAGATTGAGAATTTCCAGGGACGACAGATCGATCGCAGATTCACCGCCAGTATTAAGAAGGATACCGTCAAGATAAACTGCAGTCTGTGCAGCTGATGATGAGCGCATGCTTATTGTTGCGAAGGTGCCAAATCCGCCGCTTTGCCGTTGCTGCACACCACTGACAGCGCCCAGTAGATCGCCGAGTTGAGCACCAGGTTGGGCAAGCCTTTCACGACCGATAGTAGCTACGCTACCGGTGTGTTCTGAGCCGACAACCTCGCCAGTGCGAGGCGCTTGGCCTGTATTTCCGATAATTTCAATTTCTTCAAGAATTTCTGTGTCGACAGCGATAAGCCTTGACGAAGTTGAGGGGTGTGTCTGGGCCTGGGGTTGCGTGGATGCCAATAGTAGAATACACGCGCTCACACATATGAGCGCAGGGATGATCAGGCCTCCTGAACAGCTCTGCGTGAAGGACCTTTTCGCGTTTGGCGCAATCTCGTCGATGCAGCTTATTGCGCAAATCAGTAATCTGGTACAGGAACGCACCCCGCGAAACCTCAAGGTTGATCAGATAGCTTGTGAGGAGGGCAGGGAGGGCAGGGTACGCGCGTTGTGGGCGCAATAGCTGCAAGACTCCCGTACACCTCCAGACACCCCGTCTGGTTGTGAATTGATATTACGAGGCAGGTCTCCTGGCTCATAGCGATGCAAATCCGGATTATTGGAATTGCAGCGTAACGCCCTTCCCAAGATACACGGCAGTCTCAGTGGTCTTGCGTTACACGATCACTACTTACAGTTGCGGGGGCAGCCGAGGCGCTTCACCTCGTTCCCTTTTCATCTTTTCAGAACCTTGCAATTTCGGTGAGGATACACTGTTTAACGCCGTGTTACCTGTCTGCCTGACTAATATATGGACGCTGCGGTAACGTTTGCGCAGATGTCGCTGTAAATTCAGGATGTTACGCGAACGGACGAAAGTTAATGCTCGGCACTTTTACTGCAAATTCGAATACTAGCGAGTGTTTCAGAGCCGTCGAAATAAACGGACCTTTCTACACAAGGCAGTACATTGCATGATAGACATAGAAGATTGCACGATTCTTATAACTGGCGGTACGGGTTCCTTTGGCCACGCCTTTGTCAGGCAGGTTCTTGATGTACATAAGCCCATGCGGATCGTCGTCTACTCACGGGATGAAATGAAGCAATGGGAGATGGCCAAAACATTTGGCTACGACCCGCGAATCAGATTTTTTATAGGTGATGTGAGAGATAAGGACAGGTTATACCGAGCATTAAAAGGAGTTGATTACGTTATTCATGCGGCGGCCATGAAAATCGTTCCTTCTGCTGAATATAATCCTTTCGAATGCATAAAGACCAATATTGACGGCGCCATGAATGTCATTGATGCAGCCATTGATTGCAATGTAAGAAGGGTGGTTGCATTGTCCACTGACAAAGCGAGTAGCCCTTCCAATTTGTACGGTGCCACAAAGCTGGCCTCAGATAAGCTATTTGTTGCCGGTAACGCCTACAGCGGCGGAAAAAGCACCCGTTTTTCCGTTGTTCGCTATGGGAATGTCATGGGTTCACGCGGCTCGGTGATTCCATTTTTCAGATCTATTAGCGATGCTGGAGTATTGCCAATCACTGATAAACGCATGACGCGTTTCATGATTACGCTTGAGCAGGGCATTGAAGCCGTCTGGCAGGCATTTGACGATATGGTCGGCGGGGAAATTTATGTTCGCAAGATTCCGTCGATGAACTTAACGGATATCGCAGAAGCGGTCGTTCCTGGTGCAAGGCATCAATACATAGGGATTCGGCCTGGTGAAAAACTCCATGAACAAATGATCAGTATTGAGGATTCGTATACGACTTACGAATATAAGGATTACTACAAGATACTGCCAGCGATAAATCATTGGAGTGAAGACCCTACACGTATCAAAGACGGCAGACAGGTGCCTGAAGGCTTTGAATACACCAGCGATAAAAATACACAGTGGATGAGTGCTGACGATTTACGTGCCTGGATGGGTTCACCGGTACTCGATAAGGCTGCCTGACATGACAAGCTCCTGGTTGCCTTATGGACGGCAACACATCAATCGCGATGACATAAACGCTGTATGCCGGGTACTTGAGTCAGACTTCATTACACAGGGACCGTTAGTTGAGCAGTTTGAGCAGGCCATAGCTAACTATGTGGGAGGAAAACATGCTGTAGCGGTAAATAGCGCGACCTCTGCGCTTCACATTGCCTGTCTGGCGCTTGGTGTGGGTGAGGGCGACACTGTCTGGACGACACCTAATACGTTTGTCGCCAGTGCAAACTGTGCCAGATATTGTCAGGCCGATGTCGATTTCGTAGATATTGATCCCAGAACTTACAATATGTGCCCAAAAGCGCTTTCCTTAAAGCTTAAAAAGGCTAGGGCTAATAATGCTCCGCTTCCCAGGATTGTTATCGTTGTGCACTTCGCTGGTCAGCCTTGTGATATGCGTGTTTTTGCCAAGCTTGCGAGCGTGTTTGGTTTCAAGCTGATTGAAGATGCTTCTCATGCCATTGGTGCAACGTATCGTGACGAGGCAACAGGTAGTTGTCGCTACAGTGATATCACCGTGTTCAGCTTCCACCCCGTTAAAATCATTACATCGTGCGAGGGTGGTATGGCACTTACTAACGATAGCCTGGTGGCTGAGAAACTACGCCGTTTTCGTAGCCACGGAATCTTTCGTCCCGACCCTGAAAATAATCGCGAAACAGATGAGCCCTGGATCTATGAACAAGTGCATTTAGGCTATAACTATCGAATGACTGATGTTCACGCGGCATTGGGCTTGAGTCAGATGCAACGACTTGATGAATTTGTCACCAGACGACATGAAATCGCTACTAGATACTCCCAGGAATTAGCTGGCTTACCGTTCGAGTTGCCTTACCAGGTAGACAATGCTCGCTCATCACTGCATCTATATCCTATATTAGTTGCGCCCGGGCCCGATCAGGCTGCTATACGCCTGGCGCTATACAATTTTTTGCAAGGCAACGGTCTAGGCGTTAACGTACACTATATTCCGGTTCATACCCAACCGTATTATCAGAAACTTGGTTTCACAGCAGGAAGTTTTCCTGTTGCTGAAAGCTACTATGAGCGCACACTGAGTATGCCGATATTCGGAAGCATGACAGATACCGAACAGGACCGCGTGATCAGCTTGTTAACTGACTTTTCCAGTAAATCAGATTCTCGCCTGGCGGCCTAAGAATTAAAATATAGCGCTGTCGGCTGATCAGCTTGTTTTCGGACAGGCTAGTGTACTGTGACATTTAAAGCACCGCTACACCTTGCACAGAGCTATTCCACGTTTATGTACACAACTCTCTCGGTGCAATGGGACTTTAATACGCTGTCTGCTCTGGTTTGTCGCCCATAATAGCGTCTAAAGCGCCACTAATTTTTTCGACATAAACAGGATCGACTTCTTGATCTGGACCTGGAACGCAATCGGGGGCAATACCCTTCAGGACAAATCGTGCTTTTTTGTTAGACGGAAATATTTCAATATAGGATTGCAAGAGCTCTATAGCAAATTCCTGTTGCCCACACAGATTCAGCATCTTTGCGTAGCTTATAACGTACGAAGGAATAAGCTCGGCTAACATCCCTAGTGATGTCAATGCAGAGACTCTATCCTCAGCTGCCATGTAACAGTGGGTCATTCTGACAAGACATTCTTCTATCAATCGTTGCATATTGTGTAATGAATCCTCGCTCTCTTCCAGATGAGTGCTGCATGCATCTATTGATTTTTGAAACTGCGCTAGTGCCGCTGTATTGTCTTTGTCAAGCTGCATAATCAAAGCGTTTGTAAATGGCTTGAGTGCAATGTATGGCCAAACATTATTATCGAGCCGCGCTTCAATAGATTTTAGCTCCTCAAGGCTGCTACTTTCATGAAGAAATACTAACGACTTCATGACATTGTCAATATCCGTGTTCTTTCTGCTTAAAACCTCTTTCGTTGCGCGTGAGGTTGTATTCAGAGTGGCTCTATATTTTCCCACGGCACGCTGAACCCAGGCACGGTCTTCAGGCGCTACACGCTTCCAGTTTATTTTTTTCCAGCGTAAAAGTCGTCCAGGTGTAAGATCTTCACGCCAACGTGCCGCCAGTTGACGTACATTGATATCGACATCCTGCTCATCACGTCGTAATTGTATACGGGCTTGAAGTTGCTCGATGTGGCCCATCATTAAACGAGCGCCCTTTTCCATGAGCTTGTAGTAATGACGTCCCCACACAATGAGCTCTTCTCTGGTCATTTCATCGAAATCAGTTGGAACTTGAGTTCTAGTAAATTCGGGTCCGTTATCAAAAAATATTGCGTTTAGATATTCTGGAAATTCGGCCTCAAGCCGCTTACGTATTTTAGTCAGTTTGGATGCATATTTTTGTGCATCTGCGCCTACATTGGGTGCATGCATTTTCGAGACATTTGATTTAGCTTTCGCGCATAGTGAACAAATCTGATTGAATGAATAACTCGCCAACTTTAGCTCTCTTTCCAGATCATCAAGCTCATCCAGACTAGTCATTCGTACTTCTGTGTTCATGTGTGTTGAGAAATCAGGTTTATCTTCCGGCAGGACAACATCAGTAATATCCTTATAGGGAATAGAGGCACATCGTGCTGCCTCTGCGCTGATATTAAACATCCGGATTTCGTCTTTGTTTACTTCCTCTCCAATTTTATTCAGCGAACCTACACTTTGTTCCAGACCGAAGGAGGTGCCAGCGAAACGGCCGTTGTACGCCTCGACCTTGGCATCACACAGAGATGGCATTTTCTGGATCATCTGCTCGGGTGAATCATTGGAATGAGTTGATGCTGACAAGGTGTAACAAAGATCAATACCTGTCAAGAGAATCTGAGAAAATCCAAGCTGTGCGGCTGCATAGGCTGCGGCATGACCTACGGTAGGTCCTGCTGCCGAGACACTACCGACTAGTTGCTTTTCGGTATACCAGGGCAGTCTTTTGCCCATATAAAAACATGGCCCTTGCCACTGTTGTAACAATTTTGCTGAGATATGGAAATTATAAATTATTGGCACATCGGTCCAGAGAATGCCTTGCTTGGATACCTCATATGAGATGTCGTAGGGATCTACGGATGCTACAAGATCAGGTGAAATTTCATTCTTTATTAACTTGCCGGATATTCGTGAGACAGAAATAATGAAGAGCTTTTCTCTATTTGCCTTTATCCAATCAAGATGCATATCCAGGGATGGGCCACCACCAAGCACTATAGCCGTACGGTGTGCACCGAAAATATCACTTGATTTTAGAATATTAACACTATCGGCAGCATTGCGGAACTGCATCTCGGTGAATGCACGTCTGTTCATTGCACCTGATAGTTCATCCACTCGCTTCTTGGCAGCTAACTTTACAGACTGTAAAATTGGCATGTAAAGTCGCGAATAATCGGCAGCGGAGGCATTAGACTCAACTACTCTGATTTGCCCACCTGTCAGCCAGGGTACCTCGGTACCGTCGAATAATTCCTCGCACCATGTGCTAACGCGGTGTAACGTCAACGGATAGACCGTTTCAGAATCCGTAGATTTATCTGTTGCAAGTACCCCGCGATATTCATCTGCGATCAATGGGTAGACGTCATCATGCTCTATGACGGCTAGTCGAGAACCACGACCAAGAGTGGCTTTTTGAAGATAGGGGAGGAGCAGACCAGAGTCACTTCCAATGACTAAATAAAGTGTATTTTCGCGTTTCAGTTCAAATTCCAATACGCTATCAAAAAATTCGGCAGACTTCATAGAAACGAAGTCAGAACGATTTAATTCCTCTACATATTTTTCGCCCCATTCATTTTCACAAAAACTGTATGTCAACGTGACGCTCCGCCTAAATTCTGTTTAGACACAATATTCAATATACTTGCCACAGCCTGGATGCATTGATTCACCAATGTTATAAGCTGATATTGGTTAACCTTTTACACGGCAAAATACAGTTATCTGTCTACTACGATTTGGTTTTACTGTTTTCACGCTGGTTGCTGGACGAGAATTTGCTTCGTCTCTTGTGGAAAGAAAAATACTGTATGTTATTTATGTTAGTAGTTGTTTATCCGGGTCCGGCTCATAGGGTTCGTGCAGGGTTCGTGCAGGGTTCGTGCAGGGTTCGCGCAGGGTTCGCGCAGGGTTCGCGGAGGTTCGTGCTATTTTTATTATATTTACATATTCTCAAACACGAGCTTTGCAAGGCGAAAGGAGTGTGAATAGCTGGCTATTTGTGCGCTAAACAACTTCACAGCGCGTGATTGATGTGCAAAAGTTGGTTTGTTTTTATTTAGCGCTAGTCCTTGGCTTGATGAAAAAACATGATCGCTGAAAATCCGAATCCGATAAAGCTGCGCCCAGTTACTCCATCTGATGTCGACATCAGTCTACTTTTTAATTTGTTGGAGCAGCGGCAGTTTGGTATCAGTCATGCCAAGATGCCTTCTTTTGCAAGACATCAGGATTTTGTAAAAAATAATACTTACCGAGCATGGTTCTTTGTTGAAAATGAGCAAGAGTTGATTGGCAACATGTATGTGTTAAACACCAATTACATCGGTATAAATATGTTGGAAGGGTATGCAAGTTATATCGAAGCGGCAATTGACAAACTGGTTCAGTTGCTACGACCTCTGCCACCTATAGCGTCAATTAGACCAGCCCAGTTTCTGATTAACGTAGCGCCGCAAGACGCACTTCAAATACAAGCGCTTGAGATGGCAGGAGGAGTGTTGATTCAGAAAACGTATACATGCCCTGATCAATCAAATGTAAAATAGGAATACAGCGCTTGTTCATAATGGCATTGGGGCCGCCGTACCCAATATAGATCATACATTTATAGGATATTTAAGATCTATTCCTCATACGCCAATAATGGTGACCAACCGGTACCTGACTCATATGATTGCTCAAGGACACATCGAACGTCTCAATATAATCCCGCAGCCCGTTATGCGCATCCTGTTCCTGGGTTATTGCCGGAAGCAGACTAAACTTATTGATTCGCTAATTAACGCTAAATGTGAGGTTCACCATACAGATGGCGCGATATGCACTGCAATCCAATACGATTTAATTGTTAGCTTTGGATACAGGCATATTTTGAAAAGAGAGTTTATTGAGAGCGTCGGTTGTCCCATAGTTAACAACCATATGTCTTATTTGCCGTTTAATCGAGGCGCTCATCCTAATTTCTGGTCGTTTTACGAGAGCACACCTATAGGGGTGTCGATTCATCTGATGGATGAGGGCATAGACACGGGGCCCATCATATATCAGAGGCAGGTGGTTTTTGAAACAGCTGAAATTACCTTCGAACAAACATATCATCGTCTTTTCAATGAACTTGAATCTTTGTTCATTGAAAATTTGGATCAAATTATATCCAGGCAGTGGCTTGCAGTGCCTCAGCAAGGTGAAGGTACATTGCACTATCAGAAAGATTTGCCTGAAGAGTTTGGGGGATGGCAAACAATTATTGAAGACGAAGTCCGCCGTTTGATTTCTATTTCGGAAGAAGCGTCACTTATTAAAAAATAGGCCTCGCTTGCCGGTTTTCTCCAAGATGCACTTGTTAATATTATTCACACAAGGCTTAGTAGATACATAATTGCACTTCGATCAGATTGCCTTCCTGGAAAGTATCAGGGAAGGCAATCTGAGTTTAATGTCGACTAACGCAAGTCATTAACTTACTAGGCAAATTTACGTATTTCTCCAGACTTCAATCTCGAGCTGTACGAAGCCAGCTCCTGTTTGACGATTGACATCAGGAAGTACAAACCAGTGATGTTGACAACGGCCATCGCAAATATCGCGGCGTCGGAAAAATCAATGACCGGGCCAAGACTTGCTGCAGCACCTATAACGATAAAGATGCAAAAAATCACTTTGAAGATGATTTCCGAAGCTTTACCCTCACCAAACAAGTATGTCCATGCCTTAAGTCCGTAGTAAGACCATGAGATCATAGTAGAGAATGCAAACAGTACAACCGCAATAGCCAGAACATACGGAAACCAACCGATTGCAGAACCAAAGGCCGCTGAGGTGAGTTCAACGCCCGAATTACCATCAACCGTTGCAACGGCGCCGCCAACCTCGTTCAGTACATAGAGACCAGTTTCTGGATCAGAGATAAGCTGATTAGTAATAATGATGACTAGTGCTGTCATTGTGCAGATTACAACCGTGTCGATCAGTGGCTCTAGCAGTGAGACAAAACCTTCAGTGATAGGCTCTTTTGTTTTGACTGCCGAGTGAGCAATTGCCGCAGAACCAACGCCTGCCTCATTCGAAAATGCTGCACGTTTAAACCCTTGGATAAGGGCCCCGACGAAGCCACCCGTAACGCCAAGGCCTGTGAAGGCGCCTTCAAAGATCTGACTAAAAGCCCAACCTACCTGGTCGAAGTTCATGCCGATAATGACCAGAGATGCACCAACATAGAGTAGTCCCATGAAAGGTACGACTTTCTCGGTCACTCGTGCAATTGACTTTACGCCACCCACGATAACTGCGAACACAACTGCTGCGAAAATAACGCCGGTAATCCAACCTGGGAAGTCACCTACTATTCCTGATATCTGGGCATGTGCCTGATTAGCCTGGAACATATTGCCACCGCCAAGAGCACCCAAAATGCAGAAGATCGCAAACAGGATGGCGAGAAATCTACCACCTGGTAGTCCACGTTCTTTAAATCCTTTAGAGATGTAGTACATGGGTCCACCAGAAACGGTGCCATCGGGATATTCATTTCGATATTTGACACCCAATGTACATTCTGTGAATTTTGAGGCCATACCCAGTAGGCCTGCCAGGATCATCCAGAATGTTGCGCCTGGACCACCGATACCTATGGCGACGGCGACGCCTGCGATATTGCCTAATCCGACGGTGCCAGACAAAGCGGTTGTTAATGCCTGAAAATGACTAACCTCACCAGCATCATTGGGATCAGAGTAATCGCCTTTTACCAGTGATACTGCGTGGCCGAACCAACGCAACTGAACGAATGCAAAATAGACAGTAAATATGCTGGCCGCGACTACCAGCCATAATACGATCCAGGGAAAACTGGTTCCCGGGATTGGTGCGAAAATGAAGCTTACAAATGGACCTGTAGCGGATGCAAACATGGCGTTTACTTTCGCATCAAGGCTTTCGGCTTCCTGTGCGATGGCGGCACTCGATACCATCATGCTGACTAATCCTGCAAGGCAGAGTCGATAAAAATTTCTCATTGTTGAATTCCCTTGTTGATTAAGCGACGACCGTTACCGGTAGGCTAGCGTTCATGACAAGATTGGCTGTGGAACTACCAAACAGCCTTTTAGAAAATCCGCCCTCCGAACTGCGACTGATAAATATCTGCTCCGCTTTTTGCTCGACAGCAACAGCATTCAATGTATCTGCGACATCGCCGTGTTTTACCATGCCGCGGGCTTTTACATTATCGTCGGTTAGTCGTATAACCGCAGGCGTGACAATTCGCTCCATCGCCATCGCTATTTCCTCCTCGCGTCTCTTGTGACGCTGAGCATTTTCTTCTGCTGTTTGAAAGGAAAATGGTGACCATTCGATAATGTAGACAACCAGAATTTCAGCGTCGCCGATCAGTTTTGCCATACGAGTGCCAAATTCCAACGCTCGATCGCCTGAGCTCTCACCATCCAGCCCAACTACTAGTGTCGTACTCATTTGGATATACCTCTACGTCAGCTAATGTGAAGGTCGCTGTTAAAAACATAAAAGACAGAATTTCAGACCGACCTTTCAATACAGTACCGTAACGCGACCGTTTAAGGAAACCTTTACTTTTTCAGCCATCAAAATAATAGATATTTAGACTGGTACTAAAGGCCAAACATAGATGATATTCAGTGTTTATTGCTTAAATTAGCCCCAATCAGGGGAAACGTCTAAATGGCCAGGATTCTGAACTCAATAGAAAATAAATAGGGCAGGAGTAGAGAACAAGCCTGAATCGCTATCAATAGCTCAAAGACATTTGAAATATTATAATGTCATTACCAGCGCTAGCTGCGTCTGTAGTATTTACAGCAGGCCTCTGTGATCCCAGACTTTTTCGAAAGCACTGACGACATCATCAATATCTGTGTCGCGCATACTGGGAACGATGAATTCGTGAGTTACCAGACGTCTAAGATGCAAGTCCTCCACTACAGGGCACAGTCCAGTCGCATATTGTTGCCAGGTATTTGCTAACGGGTCGCCGCTGGCACCAGAGGATATATTTTTTTCAAACGCCGGTAGAGTGTAGATTGGACGGACATATCCTACGCCCAATTTTACACCCTCCTTTTCGCGTAATTCAAAGCATGGGAGTTCCGCTTTAACTGCATCGATAAATGCATTTCTATCCACATTGGTGTCGATATTCCAAAGGCAGGCATGAAGATAAAACGAATGCACTGCACCTTCACGTATGGTGGGCATTGTCATGCCCTCGAAGCCGCGCATTTTGTCTTCGAAGTAGCGCACCCGATTCCAACGTTGTTCCAACAGGCTATCGAGCTTTTTCAGCTGGCATTGAGCGATTGCTGCCTCTATTTCGGTCATGCGAAAATTGTAACCAATCATATTGGTGAGGTTCTTCACGCCCATCGGCCCAACTACCGATTCGGCATGATTACGTATCAAGGCTATTCTTTGTGCAAGATTATCGTCATTGGTTAAAAGTATGCCGCCTTCACCACAATGAATATGTTTATGGTAATTCAGCGAAAATATGCCGATGTCTCCTAGCAGCCCTGCATGTTCACCATTCATTGTGGCGCCCGGTGCCTGTGCGCAATCTTCTATAATTTTTAAATCATGTTTTTTTGCCAGAGCGCGTATCGCTTTGACATTAAATGGCTGACCGAACAGGTCGACAACCAGAATAGCTTTGGTATTACTTGTGATAGCCGCTTCTATTGATGAGGGATTCAGACAGAACATATCCGGTTCTACATCAGCGAATACAGGAAGCGCGCCATAGATAAGAGGAGCGGTAGCTGATGCGGACATTGAATAGGCCGTGACAATGACCTCATCACCAGGCCCGATGCCAATGGCACCCAATGCGGCAATCAGCCCCGATGTGTTTGAATTTACGCTAAGCGCGTGCGTAGCGCCAAAACGCTCAGCCCATGCAGATTCGCAGTCTTGCACAGTTGATCCGCCCATGAAATTCTCATGATAGACACCCAGGTAGTTCGACAATACGCCACTATCAATTACTTTGTTGACTGCTTTTTTTTCTTCTTCACCCACAGTGATATGTGCCGGGAACAAGGCTTCTCTGACTCTTGGTCCACCGCTTATGGCAAGCTGATGTTTTATATGGGACATGTCTGTGTTCCTAGAATTGGAATGACCTGGCACTCCCACGTTGTGCTACATCACGATTATCTGTGCTATCAGCATTTGGGTGCCTGTTTTCGTGAACCATTGTATGAGCCAGCGTCAACACCGACTGTGCCGCGTTTAAATGCAGAGAGAGGTCTTGCGAATTTTCGCCTGGTGCTTGCGAAAGCCAGTTTTTGATTGCGTTTTCAACGCCTTCAACCTTGTCATGAAATATCAATCCTTGACGGTGCGATAGAGCTTGCAGCATGCCACTGAAGAGCCCAGGCTGTAATGAAAGGGTAGGGCGACCGAGCAGCCAGGCCTCGTACAGTAGTATGGATGACATACCAATGACATGACTTGCAGCATGCAACGCAGCGCGAACGCCCTCTGGTGGTACAAGTGACCAATTCAGTGTATTGTCAAGGTTGGCACACAATGCCCTGATCCGGTGTTCTACCGTATGTCTGTCTTCTCTAGGGTGAGGTACGACATTCAGTCTGATTCCGGATGTACCCAAAGCGTCTAATGCGGAAATGAGGCGGTCGGTTACCAGCGCTTCATCGTAACCTCTCTTGCCAATGCCCCCATCGCGCGCCGCTGGTTCGGATACGAAAAGCAGGGATTGCGTATTGCCTGGCCCTGGCCATCGGCTTTGCTCCGCTGCAAGTTTTCCAAGATCAGGTTGGCCCGTGATGTGAAGAATATGGACGGAAATCCCCGCAGCCTTTGCCTCTGCCAACGCTTGCGAATCCATAACGGTATAAGCATCTGGAATCACCAGCTGTATTCTTTCACTATAGGAAGACCAGTTGTCCAGCACATGCAGGCAGGGTTTTCCGGATGACTGTGCCGCCAGCGCGATCTCGACAGCTATCGTATCGGCTACACTAGTGGCATAGATGACAATGTCATGTGTAGAGGCGGCGTGTGTCGCCTCGTTAATATCAAGCCATTGCCACTCAGCGTCTCCCTCTGTTTGCATTGTTCCATGAGCAAGGGCATAGACATGATGCCCTTGCTTTTTAGCTAATCGCGCAACTGGTAGAATGGCGCGAGCGCCGCCGACATCTCCAGCGGCAAATAGTATATTCATGTGCACTCGCTGCAAGCTAGCTGCACGCGATCCATCAGAGCCTGAGAGAACCAGGCGCTCTCCAGCGTAGATGGTGAAGGTTCTCCTTCGTTCACTAACGAACACAGCATCTGGTAAGTTGCTTCGTGAAATGCTGATTCAGCGCCTGCAAAGCTCTCGACTCTGACGGGCCTGGCCAGTCTGTAGAAACCCGGGTAGTCTGGAGTGGGTTCGACAGCCTCCCAGATAAGCTCTTGAGCACCACGTACCAGTGAGAGTCGACCGCGTTGATCAGTGATGCTGATTTCTATCAGATGATAGGGCAAATCGTGACCTGTCACAGTGACGGGATGCCCTTTAAGGGTCAGTCCGAAATGTGGATTTACACCGTCCATTATGCGTAAAAAATCCAGCGTGGGAACCTCGGTTGCATCAGTCAGTGCGCCAAGTAAATCAAGCAGATGAACGCCATTGACGTCGAGCCTGCGGCTATAGGCAACCGAGATTGATAACGACTCGGCAGACTCTGAACCTTGCTCCAGATGATTTTTCATATACATCAACTGTGGCAGGCCGCGTCGAAGGAAGTTCACACAGATTTTTGGTGGTTTAGGCATGCTCCGGTGGTACTTGCGGAGTTGGTCAAATTCATCAAGGCGCAACGTAACCGGTTTTTCAATCCAGAGTTTTGGTATTGATGCATCCATGCAGGCCCGAATATGCGATGTATGGAACTTTGACGGTGAGGCGATGGCTACAAGATCAAATTTCTGGTCCAGAAATTCATCAAGTTTCTTGTAGACTTCTACAGGACGCGGGCCGAGATAGTTAGCATCAAAGTGGTGTCTTGCCTCGTCAACAGGATCATGGATTGCCACTAACAAGGTGTCCGGATGGCGATCAAGGCAAGAGGCTAGTGTGACCGCAGGTTTATTCTTCACCCATGCGCCACCATCGTACCGCCAGGCAATCTTGCCCGCACCGATGATGCCAGCCCGCAATGTCATCTATTTAATCATATCCCACGACAACGCCGTGCCTCTGGCAATTGGCCGGCGCGCACGCTGGCCCACAACATCACAAAGCTTGCCAGGTGGCAGTCCGTGACCTGGTCTGATTGAACGAACATTGATGTTCGAAAACTCTTCCTCTGCTGCTATATCCTTGACTACATACAAAGAGCGTCGGAAGACCAGACTGCCGTGTTCTGCATTTTTTACGCTGTAGCCAACCTGACCCAGTGAAAGCCAGGCATTGTGGCAGTCATTGCAAAGGTTTTTGAATTCCTCCGGCTCAAGACTGAAGGCTGCATCAGGCCCGCCATCAGCTCGGCGTAAGGTAAAGTGTTTTTCAATTACGGCGCCGCCTAAAGCAATCGCTGCAACAGAGCTCGCCGTACCATGTGTATGATCTGATAGTCCAGGTACTGCATCGAATGCCCCCGCTAAATGAGGCATTGTAAGCAAGTTTGATTGCTCGCAAGGTGCGGGGTAGGAGCTGATACAGTGCAACAATGCAAGCTCTTTGCATCCGTTAGTTTGAGCTGTGACAACTGCCGCTTCAATTTCAGCCAGATTAGCCAGTCCAGTAGAAATAATCATGGGCTTGTGCTTCCTGGCAACATACGCAATCAGCGGTAAATCGACCACTTCGAAAGAAGCAATTTTGTATGCAGGTGCATCAAGACTCTCCAGCAGATCAACTGCCGACTCGTCAAACGGTGTAGAAAATAGCGTCACTCCGCGTTCCGCAGCACGGGCAAACATCGTCGGGTGCCATTCAAAAGGTGTGTGGGCTTCGCGGTAAAGATCATAGAGACTTCGGCCATCCCATAAGCCGCCCTTTATCTGAAACTCGGCCCCTGCATGATCTATTGTCATGGTATCCGGCGTGTAGCTCTGGATCTTTATGGCATCACAACCGGTGTCTGCCGCAGCATCGATAAGTTCAAGTGCTCTTTCCAATGAACCGTTGTGGTTTCCTGATAGTTCGCAGATGACGTAGGGTGGATGTTTGGCACCAATTGTTCGTCCGGCAATTGTAATTTCAGGTTTCATGAAAGCGTCTGCGTGAGGGCCATTATTTGGCGGGTTTTTCCATTTGCTCAATTACCTGAAACATAATTTCGGCGCGTTTCCAGTCCTCCGGTGTGTCGATATCCTGGGCTCTGTAGCGCTCGATAATCAGGGGTGCGGCATTCGGACCCATCAGGCTATGGCCGTTGGCCCAGGCATCGCGCTGTCCCCAATAGAATTGACCCACGTCGTGATAAGCCTCTTCAAGATCCTGACTGCGAGTAAGCGTAAACTCGGGGGATAACATTTCTGCTCGCCCCTCGTCTGTCAATCTTATGCCACGTTGAACTGGAAACGGAAAGCTGGTTACAGGAAAGCTATAGTCAGCGCCCGTGCGTTCCAGCATTTTTGCTCCTAGAACTATATCTTCGGCGCGGATGAACGGCGCTGTGGCATAAATACAGCAAACCGATTTGATATCTCCAATATTCTGTTCTGCCCACGCTAATGCGTGCGCAATCACAGGCACCGTCGGTGTAAAGTCATCTGCCAGTTCAATCGGGCGTAAAAAGGGTGTTGTAGCTCCCGCCTTGCGCGAAACAGTCGCAATTTCCTCGTCATCAGTGCTCACCATAATGTGGTCGAACATGTCTGATTTAAGCGCGGCCTGAATTGACCACTGGATCATCGGTTTGCCTGCAAAGGTTTTTATGTTTTTGCGTGGTATGCGCCTCGAGCCACCACGGGCGGGTATCACAGCGATTTTCATTTAATGAAATCAATTGTTTTGTTGAGCTGAAAACCCAGATGTCTGCCAATCAATGACTTTACGGTAGCAGTCTGTAGATACAGACCTTTCTACCTTGTGATGATTGGCTCGACAGGATAATGTGGGTGCGAGAGATAACATGCTTGCTTAGCAGCAAAGAGCACGCCCATAGCTGCCAGAACGATTCAGAGCACGTAACATGCTATGGAAAGCCCATTCGCTGAAACATCAGAGTGTCTTTTCGAGTCCGATTCAGGTTGTTTAAGCGTGTGAACCGTGCAAAGTAAGGGCTAAGAGTCCGTCCCATAATAACTTGAGCAAATGAGACGCTCAAGTTATTGTGGGACGAGCCCCCAGTACGAGCTATGTTACTTTTACACGCACGCTTGATTAAATAACAATAAAGGATGTTTTTCATGAATGGTGCGACAAGTCTGGTTCGTTCACTGATCGCCAGCGGGGTTGAGGTATGTTTCGCTAACCCCGGAACCTCCGAGATGCACTTCGTAGCCGCGCTGGACAAGGTCCCGGGTCTTCGTTGTATTCTCGGCTTGCATGAAACAGTCGTTACCGGTGCTGCAGATGGTTACGCGCGCATGGCTGAAAAACCAGCAGTCACGTTGCTACATACTGGTCCGGGACTAGCCAATGGCCTGTCTGGCTTACATAACGCGCGTAAAGGCTGGACGCCAGTAGTCAACGTGGTGGGTGAACATGCGCTCGGTCATATTGAATACGACGCACCGTTGACGTCTGATATTCAGGCCATTGCAGCGCCCATGTCCCACTGGGTAAGTACACCCTGTGAGGCGAATATGTTGGCATCTGCAGGTGCTGAGGCCGTGCGGCAGGCCAAGGCTCACCCTGGACATATCGCGACGCTGATTCTTCCTGCCAACACTGCGTGGGACACAATTGATGAAGATATCTCAGCGGTTGACTCTGTCGATTGCATTGCAGCAGAAGTCGTTTCACAGGAATCAATAAACGAGTTGGCAAAAATACTTGAACTGGCATCAACGAATAACGAGAAAGTCTGTTTTGTACTGGGCGGAGAGTGCCTGCATGCGCAAAGTCTGGAACAAGCAGACAAGATCGCACAACACTGCAATGTCACGGTTCTGGCAGAGACTTTTAAAGCGCGATTTCAACGAGGAGCGGGGCGGGTTGTTGTGCCAGAAATACCTTATCCGATTGATCTTGCCATAGATATGTTGAAAAGCTTTAAGCATGTAGTGACAGTGTGCGCCAAGGCACCGGTTGGATTTTTCGCCTATCCGGATAAACCCAGCAAACTCTATCCGGCCGATGCCCAAGTGCACAGTCTGGCCGGTATGCAAGAGGATGGAATACGCGCCTTGCAGGATTTGGCTATTGCGTTGGGTGCCAACAACTTGACTCCAAGGTTGCAGGTGCTGGAGAAACACCAAGAGCCTGAACAAGCACCTTTAAACGCGAAAAATATCGGCCCTATTCTAGCTAATCGCCTACCTCATGATGCGATTATTGTTGATGAGGCCATTACCTCCGGGACGAGTTCGACTGCATATACCGAAAGTGCAGCCGCTCACGATTGGCTGGAAGTCTGTGGTGGATCCATTGGTGGTGGCATGCCGATATCGGTCGGCGCAGCGGTTGCAAGCCCCGATCGTAAAGTCATCAACTTGCAGGCAGATGGTAGCGGAATGTATTCAGTTCAGTCCCTGTGGACTCAAGCGCGCGAAAAACTGAATATCACCACAATAGTCTTTGCCAACAGCAGTTACGCCATTCTCAAACATGAGTTGGATAATGTGCAGGCTTCCAGTGGCCGTGTTGCCATGGATATGATGGAGCTTGATCGGCCAACACTGGATTGGGTAGCCATGGCAAGTGGTATGGGAGTAAAAGCCTTGCGTGCGACAACCGTTGACGAATTCAGAGAATCCCTCGATTGTGCATTAGCACATAATGGCCCGTTTCTGATTGAGGCTGTGATTCCCTGAATGCAAAAGAGATCGGCCGTATCGGCATTCGCATAAGGCATACAGGCATGTTCGCGAAAATTTTCTTTTTAATGGTCACATGGCCAATAGGACTAACTGTCATAACTTCAATCATATTGGTTGGCTTCGAATTAGACCTCTATGCATTAGTGGTGCATGAAATGTTTTTTATTCTTATATTTGCTGCCTTGATGATCTCAGCATTAATTTACATTTTTTCGTCAACCAAACGAGACAAACCGGTACTTCATACAATGTGGTACGCACTAAGAGTTTCTATCGGAGCGCTTTTGAGCTACACATATTTATTAATGCACACTATCGAAAATGCAACTCCGGCACAAGCAGTAGGGGTTTGGATTGTTGCAATAGCAATGTTCAGTGTTGTTGTCCGTGGAATTCTGAGCGCGTACAAAAGTGCGTCATCATATGTTTCCAGCGCTAACATCCAATAGATCGAAGAAAGACATGTAACCTATAGATAGTCTGCAAGTGGGGGCAGCTTACTTTCAGAGGGTCGTGACTTACCGGCCCACCATGCATCCACTACACCGATAACCCAGATAATGGCCAACGAGAAAGTGGCGATTGTGATGCTGCTGCTTGTGTTTGCGCTGGTGGACTCTGTTAACAGATTCATCAATGCTCCAATCTCTGGTTGTACCTCGCTACTAACTATCTTATCGACTATCAGATTCGCTTGCGTCATGACTCCCGACAGGAGAACGTAGGTCGCCGTAACGCTAGTCGATATCAGCGCTACCGCTTGCCACTTTTTAGACAGATACCAATGCCCGGCCCCGGGAAATACGAATGCTGAGAGCAATACCGCTTTTGTGGATCGTTTCATGTAGGTAGATAGATCTTCGCAAAACGGGCTTGATAGCGGCAGAAATCAAAACTTCTATAGTCTGCGATGGTAACAAACTGAAATCATGGTCGAAACAGGCCTGGAGGGCTTACGGCTGAAAAACTGGGCGAGCTTATTTTATTTGGTGCTTGGTTGCAAGCTGCCGCCGATATTTCACTGTCTTAAATGCTCTGTGGGAAGGTGCTAAGTAAAAGGCACGCGATTGATAGAGCACTTAACCCGGCAGCAATTTTTGTATGGGCTTGTTGAACGTTGAGCCTTTCTTTGGCCAAACTTCGATACCAATTGATTGTGAAAGGAATAAGCAGAAGAATAGTGATCAGGGGTAAGGCGATAACCAGAAACACGAATGCAAAGGTCAGTAATGTTTGAGTGATTGCCATTGCACAAATATAGGCAGCAACGGCTGGTCGAATGTTCCGGATACTCATATCTTTCGATGCTATCAAGTCGTACAATACGATTAGCAAGCAAGAGATAATGAATGCAAGCAGCACTATGTTGATCGTTGGGTAGACGAAACCAGTAACGAGGGATAGGTTACCGATCAGAATCCAGTTAATGAGGGCCAAAGGAATAGCGATAGCAGCTGCCGCTGGATTGGTTGGCTCCACGCCACTAATTTTTGTATTCGGCGCCACTGCTCTGCGTGATCGGACTATAAAAGCAACGGCAAAGATAACAGCAAAAATAATCCCAAGTGGGATTAGATAGATAAGGCTGAGCGCCAAGCCCATCGTTACGTCGTCCCGGGTGATCGTCCATTTGTAGTTATACCATCGGGTCCAGAGCTTGGGAATGAGGTCTTGCCTGGAGAGGTGAGTCTTCCATTCTGTTCTTGATTTGAAGCGGCGGACCTCATTGGTCTCTTCATTGGCAGTAAAATAGCTTTCTACTTGATCCTCTGGTCTTTGTACTCCGATCACATGCCCTTTGTAAAAATACCAGCTTTGGGGATCGTTTATTGTTGTTCCGTTGCTTAAATGCAGGGTTGTAGCTCCGGCGTTGTAGATTTGGTTACCCCCAGGCGTTGTGTCTTCCCAGTCGGCCCACCCTAAGCCATAGGCTGACAAGGAGAAGGTGAGAAACAAAATCGACAGGCTAAGAGTCAGAGATTGTATAAGCTTAATCAATTTTAATTGCGAGCGTCGCGTGACAGGCGCTTTCTAAATCTATCTTACGGTACACAGCGAGAAAAACAGCCTGTACTGATAATGCATTATTAAGCTTGCGCTATTGATGTGTGGTTACGTCAATCAGGTTGCCGCGCCAATGCATAGAACAGCCCCCCTTCGTGAAACAGCTCGACCTCTACGCCGTCTACATATCCGCTTTCGCCATTCAACTGGTCCAGCTTTGTGGCAGAGTTTGTTACAAAAAGACTTAACGGTCGTCCGGTTTCGCCTTCACGCAGTTTCACATGCGCTGCCAGCTGTCCAGATAGCGAGCAATAACGTGAGCCAAGTACCCTGACGTCGTCTGGCAGACGGCTTGGCTCGGAGAGCACAAATGGTAGCTGATTCATGCCTCTGTCAAGCGCTGCGAGGGACTCGCCTTCGAATTCGAAGGAAAGTCGTGTCGCGTGATTCATCGCGACCTCACGCATGGCACGTTCGCCACGCTCATCCATCGATCCTGCCATGCGCATCGACACACCGACGCCAACTATCACAGTGCCCAGTACCGCATAGCGCAGCACCGATGCACCGCTCTGAGCTTTGATGCGCTGACTGGATGAACCTCTTTCAGATAACCTTAATAAGAGCATGCCTTTAAGCTTGCTCACTAATGCCTTGAATCTTGAATCGCGTGCTTTTTGGTCAACAGGAGACACTTCATCCTGGTAAGCAGCAGCATGGATGCGGTTTAAGACTTTGGTGTCCAATGAAACCTTTGAATAATGTTCGCGCAGCCTGTCGTCCAGCTCAGTCATCGTTTTAACCTCTTGCTCTCAGGCGGTACTACCAGTCGTAGCGAGTTGGCTCCTTCATCGTGTTTATCGTCCGATTCTTTATTGTCCGATTCCTTATCGCCCGATTCGGTATCAAGCGCCTTTTGAATTTTCAATTTGGCGCGATGTATCAGGCTTAGTACGGTCCCCCGTGTGCTGTCAGTCAGGTCTGCGATCTCACGTGCCGAATAGCCCTCAACGACTGACAGCAGCAGTGCCTCGCGTTCTGTGTCTCGCAATGCGGCAAGGTGTTGACCCAGTACGCCCTCACCACAACTTCGCTGAGGATCACGGCTGGCATCGTTATCGATCAGCTGTATTTCATCATTACCTGTCGTGCTTAATTCAACGGTGGGGAAGCGGCTCGCTCGCCGCCACCCATCAATATACAGATTGCGCACAACACGAAATACGATCTTTCTATCAGCGCCTGTGCCGTACCGTTCGCGCGCGCGCAACCAGCCCTCCTGAACCAAGTCCTCTGCATCGATCGGACTTGCGCTGAGAGATAAGGCGTAACGGAAAGCAGCCTGCAACAGCTCTGCTGTGGCCGCGTCCGGTCCGTCGTAAACTGTGGGTGTTTTACGAGGCGGCATGTTCCCTGGCTACAAGTTGGTCTATGACCGCGATAACGCCGCCTCGTACACCTGCAGCGATCGAATTGCCAGTCATGTACTTACCATTAACCAGAATGGAAGGTACTCCAGTGACCTGCGCACCACGCGCAATGTTCATTGAGCGTGTCAATGCCGTTTGAACTGAAAACGACGTCATGGCTTTCTCAAATTTATCAGCATCTGCACCCAGATCAAGTGATTCAACCAACTTGGCGATTTGGGCAGGTTCGCGCATTGGCTTACGATCCTTGTGAATCGTGTTAAACATCGTATCAAAAAATCCGTGTGTGATTCCAAGCGCTTCAGCTGCATAGAATGCCCGTGAATGCTGTTCCCAACTTGGATTTAGCGGGGGAGCCTCTCGCAGGAAGTCCACGTAATCCGGCTTACGAGCGACCCACTTGTTTATGACTGGTTCGAAGGCGTAACAATGTGGACAGCCAAACCAGAAGAACTCCAGTACCTCAATACGCTCAGCATCACGAGTTGGTATTGGTGTCTCGAGGGTCTGGTAGCCCTCGCCGCCGGTCTGCGACTGAGCATTCACTGAGCCCAGTGGCAAAGAACCGAGCAGGGCGGTGGAGGCGATAGCAGCGCCTGTTCCAAGAAAGTGTCGACGCGATTGGTTCTGGGTTAGATGTTTACTCATTGTTATAAATTCCATAAGTGATGATAGACCCACGAAGAGTGTCAGGCTGTAGATCTTTGATATTGTTTACGATAACGCTTCGGCATCACGTGTGGCTGTGTCACCAAACGTCTGTGCGAACAGCTCACGAAGCTCATCGGCATCACGCACGCCGTTGAGCGTTTCAATATGGCCCCCCTTTGAATCGAACAGCAGCAGCGTAACGTTCGGAACGTCGTACTTCGCTTGAAAGGTGTGACCTTCATTGGTCGTGATGTCCGCGACGCGATAGGCAACCCCGGGAAAATCCTGCATTGCTTTGCGCGTTGCGCCCATCAGGCGTCTGCACAATGAGCAAGATGGATCGTGTATCTGCACCACCGTCGGTATGCCTTTGCCTATCGCACTTAAATCGTGTGCGTAGCGCGCCTGCACGTCGTGTCGATGAATCGCCATACCTGCGCCGACAACAACGACAGACGCCGCGACCGCTCTGAGCGCATTGCGTCTCGACATAGACGGCAGCATCGTTGCCTTATTGTCCGCTTTAGGTGCAGTGACTTTCGCCTTGCCACCGGGCCTTGGTTCCTTGGCATGAGCTTTGCCGCTTTTTTGGGGTGCCGCAGCTTTAGCCTTGCCATCCACCTGTGATGCCGAGCCTTGTGCATTAGTGCCTGCTTGGGAGGCAGCGGTTTGCGCCTTACTGCCAGTTGTCGACAACTTTGAAGGGCCTTTCTTGCGTTGCTTTTTTTTTGCCATGCAATTCACCTTGAATCGTGGCGACTATTCGCCCCTTGACATTGAACGAACGAGACGCCAATTCGATTGCAACGACATTACTATTTTGCTACGCAGTTCGCATATAACATGGTATTGCGGGGCAAGCTGAGGTTTCGCGTGGGGAAAGCGTTTGATCTGTAGACCTTCTGCGAAGTCAGGGTGTATGAGTCCATTTTCACACTCCAACTTTATTCGCTTTAGACACATCTGCCCAGAAAGAACACCGTGTAGAGCAGCTTGGTCGCTATATTGGTCAACTTCAGATACTACTTGCCTATTTGACCTTATCTTGTCATGATTGTCCCGAGTCCTGGGACGCGGGACATGGGGCGTGTGAGTAGAAATTTTGATGAAAGGGCATGACATTGGATTGCTGTTGAAGCTTGTATCTCTGCATAAGCAAGAACAGAATTTCGAATTTGACAAAGCCGAGAATGGGCTGGAAGATGCTTATTTAAAGAGCGATTTGTTAGCGCAATACACCGCACGTATGCTAGAAGTGATGACTGGCATTAGCAAGTCTCAGATCAATCTGGCACTCAATCGCTGTTTAGATGTTGGGCTTGCCAAGAAAGATAGAAGGTTGGGCGTACCGCGCGTTCATACAAAGGCGCTTTACAATCTCATTGTGCACGGAGTTAAGTATGTATTTCCTGTAAAGCCCGGGGAGATCACGCGAGGAACTGCTACTGCTTTTGCAGCGCCGGTTCTGAAAGACAAACTCATGAGTGCAGGTGAGCTTGTTTTGATTTGGCCAGACGCCAAAGGCTCTATCAAGGGGCAGGCGGTAGAGCCAATATTCAAGTCGGCAGTCTACGCAGCGCTTAAAGATGCAGAGATGTACGCGTTATTAGCATTAGTGGATGCCATCCGTATTGGCCAGCCACGAGAAGCCAATTTGGCGGGCGGGTTGCTGAAAAAAAGATTGGCTATTAAATGACGGCGACCACCTCCGTCCTGCTACTTATGCTGGAAAATGTGGCCAGAGCCTTAGGGCCTGATCTGTGCCAGCAAATGACCTTTGTTGGTGGTGGTACGACGGGTTTACTGTTGACGGATGAATACACAAAGGAGCAGGTGCGCTATACCAATGACGTGGATCACATTGTCCACGCGATGGGATATTTAGGGTTTCATTCTTTACAGAAGGAGCTTCAGGATCACGGTTTCTCGATCGGTATTACTGAAAGTGGGGAAACACAGCCTATTTGCGCTATGCGGTTGGTAAACTTACGAGTCGATTTCATGCCGGAAGATGAGGATGTACTGGGGTTTACCAACAACTGGTACAAGGCTGCCATGCAGACAGCTGCGTCTTATAGCCTTACTCGGGAGGTCACAATTCGGTTGGTAACCCCAGTGTACTTTTTGGCTATCAAGTTGGAAGCTTTTAAGGGACGGGGAAATGATGATGTGCTCGGAAGTCGGATCCCAGTTTCGTCATTAGAAGAACAGCAGAAGATAGTGAGCGAACTTAATGAACTAATTGAAATAACTAACGTGCTTAAGACCAATTGTCAGAATAAGTTTTTAGCTCTCGACGAACTAAAAAATCGCCCCTCCAAAAAGCCTTCACCGGCGAACTCACCGCCAAGGACTTCGCCTGAGCCAACTATCCACACAGGACAAGGAAAGCCAAAATGAACAGTGGCATCGAGATCTATCAAACCATCGAAGTGCGGTTGGATGGTGAGCAGGACACCGTATGGCTGAGCCAGGAACAGTTGAGTGCGTTGTTTGGCCGTGAGCGCTCGGTGATCAGTAAGTACTTACGTAATGTTTTCAAGGAGGGAGAGCTTAGCAAGGGGTCAGTATGTGCAAATTTTGCACACTCCATCGCTTACGCTAAAAGCCACCATGAATGACCACATAGAAATCTACCAAGGACCAGACGGGGCAACTGCTGTCAGGGTTCAGTTCGCGGCAGAATCGGTGTGGTTGACTCAGCGCCAGATGGGGGAGTTGTTTGCTACAACACCTGAAAATGTGTTGATGCACTTGAAAAATATCTATAAAGATCAGGAGCTTGAGGAGGTGGCAACTACTAAGGATTTCTTAGTAGTTCAAACGGAAGGCAAACGGCAGGTTGAGCGTAAGCTGAAGCACTACAATCTGGACGCCATTATATCGGTCGGTTATCGTGTCAATAGCAAGCAGGGTGTGAAGTTTCGGCTTTGGGCCACCAATACGTTGCGAGAGCATCTGCTGCAAGGCTACACCCTGAACCAGCACCGCTTTGAGCAGAACGCCGATGCACTGCGCCAAGCGCTCAGCTTGATAGAAAAAACTGCCCAGTCCCCAGAGCTAACAGCTGAGTCTGGCAGTGGCTTAGTAGAGATTGTCAGCCGCTATACGCAAACCTTTCTGTGGTTGCAGCAATACGACGAGGGTTTGCTGGAAGAGCCTACTGGTCAATCAGGCGGCACCTTGCCAAGCCACGGGCAGGCCATGACCAGCCTTGAGCAGTTAAAACAATCGCTGATTGAGCGTGGCGAGGCAACGGCTTTGTTTGCTCAGTTGCGCGAAGATGGACTGGCTTCTTTGCTGGGTAATTTGGATCAAAGCGTGTTTGGTGAACCAGCCTATCCAACGGTTGAAAGTAAGGCGGCGCATTTACTGTATTTTGTGATCAAGAATCACCCCTTCAGCGACGGCAATAAACGTAGTGGTGCATTTTTGTTTGTGGATTTTTTGAATCGTAATGGCCGCTTGCTGAATGCGCGAGATGAGCCGGTGATCAATGACACAGGTTTGGCAGCGTTGACGCTACTGATAGCCGAGTCTGATCCGAAACAAAAAGAAGTGATTATCCGCTTGGTGATGACCATGCTAGCCTTACCTGACAAGGACGGTTAAATACGCTGTATGTAATGAACCTAATACCCGACGAGCTGATCGACCCTCAACTGGTACAGCTGTATGGGGGCACGTTAAGAACGGCTTTATGCGAAACCGTTGTTGGGTTTCATCAGCTACAACGCTTATTTTTAAACGACTGATTGTTGTTTGGTATACCGACTAATTGCCGGATAAAGCACCGACTAATTGCTTGCTAGAATTATTGGTTCTCGGGCTTTAAAAGCTGCAAATCATTGATTAGCTAAAGCCAGATGGCCTGCTGCGCTGCAATTACGTGCTCATACATAGCAAGAGGAGCCAGAAACCAAAACCCGTCATTCAACACGAAAAAGGCCCGGACAAGGCCGGGCCTTCTCACATGTTGGTGGGCTGGGGGGAGTCCAACCCCCGTCCGAAAGCACTCTGCCATTGGTCCTACATGCTTAGTTCCTTCATTGGCTTTAGCCACTACGATGCAGGACGGGCACCATAAAGAGCAGCGAGCCCATTATTTGTTTAGCGATCCAGTGTAAGGACGACCCTTCACGCGATCGAAGTGTCTATTGCCACCGCCCAAATCCAAAGACAAATCCAGAACGGAGCCAGACTAACGCTCCAGCCAGGCAAGCAGGGTAACTCGCAAACGTTCCAATACAGCTTCCCGCATCTTCGGCGACATTTTCTGAATATTCAGGAGCTTCCACTGAATTGCTGGCAGGCGAAACAGTTTCTTGTGAGGCCCCAAAGTCCAGTCCGGTTTGCCCGATTTGAATGAATACAGGAAGTCAAAATCTGCTTGTGTAAATTGGGCCCTCATCGATTCCACCATGACTGCAGGCACATCTTGTAGCGCTTGTAGGGAAACAGTTTCAAACGTCATGCCGACGAACTCGTTGTTAAAAGCATCGCCAATGTCTTTCCACCGTGGATTCATTACCTCTGACAGTGGACGATTGTGCGACAGAAGATAGGCCATGAATCCAACAAAGACTTTTCTGTCTATGCCAGTGGATTGCAGGAGCATTTCAACGTCGTATAGATCACGTGGATGTTGGCGGTCCATTGCTGCGCAGAGTTTTCCACCGTACAGATCTGGAATGGATACGGTTTGAATGGTAGCAAAACCGAACTCATCCTCGACCTGTTCTACAACATCACTGTATTCCACTTCATAAAGAGTGCCGCGCGCAACGGGTGAGACCTCGATCTTGATCTGAGCTGGGCCAAGTGATCGTCTGTTTGAATGAACGACTATCCTCATTTCGTCTGATCTGTTGTCTTGCAAATCAGCAATTGCATCACGGCTTGTATTGATTGCTTCAGTAATTCTGGCTAACGATGCTCGAATGTTTTCGATAGCCTCCATTCTTGGTTCCAAAGGCAGATAAGTCAAATCGATATCTACAGATAGCCGAGGGAAATCTCTCACAAATAAATTAATTGCTGTACCACCTTTGAGAGCAAAGCAACTTTCCTCTGCCACGTGAGGCAGGCACCTGACCAATAGAGCGACTTGCCGATAATAGGGTGACCGCCTGTCCAGGCGCTGACGTTCAGGGTTTTTCATGAAATGCTTCTGGCACGGTGATCTGGTAAACCTTGTTGAGTTTTCCCTTGAGCACAATCTGGCGTTTTCCTGCACCCAGGTTGATCGTTGATTCATCGATTCTAGAAGCAAAGGGAAGCATGTAGAAGTTGGCGAGAAACAGAAATAGGCGATTTGTCTTTATCGCATTGCTTCTGTTGAGCATTGATTGCACCTTGCTTGGGCTTAGATTGACTAGCCCCTGGAAAACCTCTGCTGCATGCTCGAACGATATCTTGTCGGGAACTGCTCCAAGAAGCTCAAAGGCGGCAAGTTCTGGCCGACTGGCTATCAGCCGGGTACCGCTTGTTTCAATTTTTGTTAAATCTGATGGCTCTTCAAATGCCAGTTTATTGCTGGTGACGAAAAGCCAACGAGGATGCGCATTCCAGTGTGCAGATAAGGAATCTGTGTCCATATAGTCAGTAAGGTTGTATGCAGGTTCTGTAGCAATGTCAGGAAATTCCCTGAACCACAGTGGCAACACGGTCTGGGGTGGCACCTCCAACCATATCGAGCGTTCCACTATTTGAAGATAGTGGGCTTTACCTTGATAGGTCAAACTGGTCAGCCCCGCCAAGTGAATTGGGAAATTCAGTTGTGTCATCAAGCACTCAACAGCATTGAACCATTGGGGTGCCTTACCAGGGTGTGCATAGACGCCAGAACGCAGCTTTTTCAACCACCCGTTTTTGACGTACTTATGGGCGAGCTGAGGGCTGATACCATGAGTGCTTAGCGTTGCCTGAACCACAAGAGATCCCGGCACCGAATTTTGCATCAGCCAGTTTATTTTTTCAGGCATAGATTAGCCCATAGTTTATAATTGGTTGAAATTATAAACCAGTTTGAAAATAATACAATAATTAAAACAGGGATCTATCTTTGCGATAGTAAGTAAACCGGCACGCCTTACACGCCTGGTCGTTCCAGCATCGTGAGAGAGCTTCACCTAGTGGGTCTTGGCGATTAGCCATCACGCGATTGATAGACGCTGCGCGAAGTGGCTGAGCTGACACAAGCGCAGCTTGCCGAGGAAACCTCGGTATACCTCAGAATATCATCTCAGCGATTGAAAGCGGACGCGTGAAGCTTGGTGCTGAGCGCTCGAAGATGTTTGCACGCGCCTTTGGCGTGCAACCGTCGATCATCCTTTTTTCGGACTGGAAGAAGGACTCAGCGGCGTGATGGGCATCGGAAAACTAGCCAGGTAGCGGGCGTGAGTCCAGCCTGCACTCCGTCGTAAATGAGGCTAAGTCCAGCAGATTTAAGCTACGGAATGAGTTTATAAGTGTTCTGTCAAATTTTATCCAGAGGCGAAAATATTAGACGCCCTGCAGGAATTTAGCGATTCTTCCGGCCTTAGTTATGATCCCGATAAGTTTGCGCGCACGTTGTCTTGGTGAGTGCCAAGTAGAAAGTCGGTGAGTGATACGCCGCTGATGCTTGTCCACCATTCAATGCGAATGGGGAAGCACAAAAAATTGCAAAAACCCTTGCTCTGGGCAACAGGGAGGTAGAACTGGATCCCAGCTAGGTGAGTCCGAACAGTGCCCAACCTGCGCTTAAACGGCGTCAGGTCGGGCTTTGCATTGGTGGAGCTGGGGGGAGTCGAACCCCCGTCCGAAAGCACTCTGCCATTGGTCCTACATGCTTAGTTCCGTCATTGGCTTTAGCCACTACGATGCAGGACGGGCACCATAAAGAGCAGCGAGCCCATTATTTGTTTAGCGATCCAGTGTAAGGGCGACCCTTCACGCGATCCTGTGTCTATTGCCCCCGCCCAAACCCACAGGCAGATCCGGAACGGGGCAGTACGTACAACTAAACCCTAGGGTTTAATTATGCGGCCATTGCGTAGTTGTCATCGTTGGCAACTATAAAGTTTTCAGCTGGATTTACGAGGTGATCTGAATCCTCGGCATGCACCTCAGGGTTTGCAACTCCCGTCGAAACCATGTCAGCCCCGTTGGTCGATACTTACCACCCCATGAGTATGCGGGTAATTGGTTGGTATTTCAATGGCTGGTAAGGGGTTTCCATCACAGGCCAACAAGTATGCCTTCGTCCAGTATCATAGCGCTCTTTCCCGGCCTTGCTGGCTGTAACCCTTGGAAAACCGCCAGATGATCTGCCTTATCGGTGCTCAGGCTTTATCGGATTTTCGTTTGCAGCGATTGCTCAATGAAATCAATCATATAGAGCCTGTAATATGCGCCATACACGCAAGCTGGCTGTATTTCGTTGAGAAGGATGCCGAGCAGGCTGACGCAAGGTTGCTGTCGCTTCTGAGCGCCCAGGGGCCCTTCAAGCCGAAAACTGATGTCCTGTCCATCAATGTGGTGCCAAGGTTAGGTACACGTTCCGCGTGGTCATCGAAAGCCACTGACATTGCCAGACGCTGCGGAATGGATACGGTTACTCGTATAGAACGCGGCATCTGCTTTCAATTGGAGTCCAGCTCAGCAGCCATGTCTGGCGATACCGTCAAGAGCCAGCTAGCCGCGGTGTTGCACGACCGGATGACAGAGACCACCATCGAGCTGCCAGAACACCTCGATACCTTGTTCAGCCAGGCCAAACCTGCGCCACTGGTTACCGTTGACGTGCTGGAAAAAGGCATTGCAGCCCTTGAGGATCATAATCAGGCCATGGGTCTGGCTCTATCTGCTGACGAGTTAGCTTACCTGGATCAAAGCTTCTCTCAATTACAGAGAAACCCGAGCGATGCCGAACTCATGATGTTTGCTCAGGCAAACTCTGAACACTGCCGGCACAAGATATTCAACGCCTCATGGACGCTGGATGGCAAGGCGCAGGATTATTCTCTGTTCGGCATGATTCGCCACACCCATGAGCGCGCACCAGAGGGTGTTCTGTCGGCTTATCACGATAATGCTGCTGTCATACAAGGCTCGGAGGCGCATCGCTGGATGATAGGTCCCGATGGTCACTACACCAGTTGTCTAGAGCCCACTCACATTCAGATTAAGGTAGAAACGCATAACCATCCCACGGCAATTTCTCCTTACCCTGGCGCTGCAACCGGCTCAGGCGGGGAAATACGGGATGAGGGCGCTGTGGGTAATGGCTCAAAACCAAAAGCAGGCTTGTGTGGTTTCAGCGTATCCAATCTTGCCATACCTGATTTCACACAGCCTTGGGAGGTCTTTACGGACAAGCCAGACCGACTCGCCTCTGCTTATCAGATCATGCTGGAAGGTCCCATCGGTGCAGCAGCATTCAACAATGAATTCGGGCGTCCCAACCTGGGTGGCTATTTTCGTACCTATTGTCAGGAGGTGACGTTTGCAGACGGGACCCGTGAGATGCGCGGTTACCACAAGCCCATCATGATTGCCGGCGGTATGGGCAATATCCGTCCGGGCAACATCGATAAATTGCCAGTGCCGGTAGGGTCAGCCATAGTCGTGTTGGGTGGGCCCTCCATGTTGATTGGCCTGGGTGGTGGTGCCGCCTCATCGGTTGCCAGCGGTGAGGGTGACAGTGAACTGGACTTTGCCTCAGTGCAACGCGGAAATCCGGAAATGCAACGACGCTGTCAGGAAGTTATCGATCGCTGTGTGGCTATGGGCAAGAGCAGTCCCATTTTGTCAATTCACGATGTGGGTGCAGGCGGTTTGTCCAATGCCTTGCCAGAACTTATTAACGATGCCGGTCGTGGTGGACAATTTGAGCTGCGCAAGATTCTAAATGATGAACCCGGCATGTCACCCATGGGTATCTGGAGTAATGAATCTCAAGAGCGCTACGTCATGGCTGTTGATGCAGACAGGCTGACCACATTCGAAGCCATCTGCGCACGTGAACGTTGTCTTTATGCCGTGGTTGGAACAGCCACCGAGGCGCAAATGCTACAGGTCGCTGACTCTGTGTTTGATAATTTTCCGGTGGATATGCCGCTGGATGTCTTACTGGGCAAGCCGCCGAAGTTATCTATCGATGCCAGCCACCGACAGTTTGCCAGTGATGATTTTACAACTGCAGGTATCGATCTTGAAGATGCCGTGCAGCGTGTTCTGAACCTGCCGGCAGTGGCTGCAAAAAACTTTCTCATAACGATTGGTGATCGCAGTATTACCGGGCAAGTCGCCCGTGATCAATTAGTGGGCCCGTGGCAAATGCCGGTTGCAGATGTCGCCGTGACGATTGCCGACTACCAGGGCTATGCAGGCGAGGCTATGGCTATGGGAGAGAGAACACCGCTTGCCTTACTAAACCCTGCAGCTTCTGCACGTATGGCCTTGGCGGAGTCTCTGACCAACATCGTGGCCGCCGATATCGGTGATGTATCAAACATCAAGTTATCTGCCAACTGGATGGCTGCCTGCGCTCATGCAGGCGAGGATGCCGCCTTGTTTGACGCTGTAAAGGCTGTCGGACTGGAGTTAGCGCCAGCGCTTGGCATTGCCATTCCTGTAGGCAAGGATTCGCTTTCCATGAAAACCTTATGGCAGGAAGGCGACAGTCAGCACAGTGTGACTGCACCGTTATCCTTGATCGTTACCGCATTTGCAGCAGTCAGGGATGTTCGTAAAACCCTCACTCCACAGTTGCGAAAAGATTGTGGAGATACTCAGCTGCTGCTGATCGATTTAGGTATGGGACAGAACCGGATCGGTGGTTCAGCGCTTGCGCAGGTTTTTAAAAAAATCGGTGAAACAAGCCCTGACGTTGATGATCCGGAATTGCTGAAATGCATGTTCAATGCCGTGCAACATCTTATCGAACACAATCTCATTCTGGCGTGGCATGACAGGTCTGACGGTGGGTTGTTTACCACCTTGGCTGAAATGGCGTTTGCCAGTAACAGTGGTTTGAAAATCAATCTTAACAGTCTGCCGCCAGATGACATTGCCACACTGTTCAATGAGGAGCTGGGTGGAGTAATGCAAGTGCGTGACTCACAGTTTGCACAAGTGCTGGCTATCATGGATGCGTTTGGACTGAGTGATGCAGTGCATATGATCGGTAGTATGGGGAACACGCAAAATCTTGAAATTTGGCAGGGAACGCATCCGCTGTACAGCGAAAGTATTGCAGTGCTGCGTGCAAGCTGGTGGCAGACAAGCTACCAGATGCAACGGCGTCGTGATAACCCGCAAAGCGCTGATCAAGAACTCGCGCATATCTCAAGAGCTGACGATCCGGGTATATCGCCTGTACTGACCTTCGATCCTTCATTATCAACCCTCGATGCCGCTCCCGCGCTTGGCAGAACCCGGCCAGCTATCGCCATCCTGCGCGAGCAGGGCGTCAACGGGCATCTGGAGATGGCGGCAGCCTTTCATGCGGCAGGTTTTGATGCGGTAGATGTTCATATGAGCGATCTTGCAGAGGGGCGTACTAATCTTGCAGATTTCAAAGGACTGGCGGCCTGTGGAGGCTTCTCGTTTGGAGATGTGTTGGGAGCAGGTGGTGGTTGGGCAAATTCCATATTGTTCAATACAAGACTTGCCGATATGTTTCAACAGTATTTCGAACGCGACGACAGTTTTTCGCTGGGTGTGTGTAATGGTTGTCAGATGTTCTCGCAGCTTGCCTCGCTTATTCCAGGTGCTGATAACTGGCCACGCTTTGTCACCAACGCATCCGAACAGTTCGAGGCGCGCGTAGCCACAGTTGAAGTCTATGACTCGGCCTCCCTGTTCTTTGCAGATATGGTGGGCTCACGCATACCGGTTGCCGTGGCGCATGGTGAGGGACTTGCAGTGTTTGATTCTGTAGAGCAGGCAAAAGCTGCACCGGTATCCCTGGGCTTTGTTAACAATCATGGAGCCATGACAGAGGACTATCCGCTTAATCCCAACGGATCACCTTTTGGTATTACCGGTCTTTGCAGTAACGATGGTCGGGTAACTATCATGATGCCGCACCCTGAGCGGGTCTACCGAACAGTTTGCAACTCCTGGGCACCACCTCAATGGGGCGAGAGAGGGCCTTGGTTAACAATGTTTGAAAACGCGAGAAAATGGACAACATGAATCTTATCGACGGGGATGCTCCTACCACGGCAATGGCGGTAGATCGCTATGAGGCTATTCAAGCGAGACTGCCCGGTGCAAAATTTACATCAAGGTCTATACATCGAGCCCATCTGGGTGAGCTTATGGATGATATCGACTGTTTTGTTCTCGATGGATTCGGTGTTCTCAACGTGGGTGATTCAGCCGTACCGGGAGCTGTAGATAGAGTGAATAGTCTGCGTGCAAGCGGTAAGCAGGTAAGGGTTCTGACCAACGGTGCTACGCGTCCTTCTACCACCACCGTGGAGAAATACCGAAAATGGGGTTTGCCGTTCGAGAATTTCGAGGTTGTTTCCAGCCGTGACGCCCTGGCGCGCGAACTGAAAAAACACAACACAATGCGTTGGGGTTTTGTAGCCGCGGATGACTCGCAGCTGCACAAACTCGTAGATAACTTCGTGGTACTCAAAGACGATGAATCGGACTATACCCATTGTGATGGCTTTGTACTTTTGGGTTCGCAAATCTGGAATGCACCTCGCCACTACCTGATGGTGAAATCACTCACAGCACATCCTCGCCCGGTGCTTGTGGGTAATCCGGATCTTGTTGCCCCTCAAGTGGGTGCCTTATCGAGGGAACCGGGCTTATATGCGCACGCACTACAAGATGCGGGGGTAGCCACACCACAATTTTTCGGCAAGCCTTTTGATAATGCGTTTGCCATTATCCGAGAGTCACTGGACGACATTGACCCGTCCAGAGTGGCCATGGTAGGCGACACTTTGCACACGGATATACTCGGTGGCGCGCAAACAGGCTGGAAAACGGTGCTTGTGACAGGTCACGGTTTGCTGCAGGGTCTGGATGCGGAGGCTGCTATTACCCGAAGTGGCATTCGGCCAGACTACATCGTACCTACCACCTGAATGGCTGGCATGACTTCACATCTGCAGATCAGGCAATCTGCAGGTGTTCAACGATGGATTCAACATCCAGATTGTTTTCAGATGCGGTAGCAATTGCCTCAGACAGCCATGCAAGGGTATGGCTAATCTGCTCGATGTTGATTTCACCATCAGCAAGCTGTTGTCTGATTCGCTTTTGCGCCTCATCAACTTGTGTCTCAACCAGTACATGATCCATTGATTGGCCGGAAAAACTGGATAACACCATGGCAGCAGTTTTGTCGGCATGGCTTTCGAACGAGCCATATTCATCGCGCCACTCCTGGAGTCTGCCGGCAATCAGAGCTGCATGTGCGGCCAATGCAGAAACCGGTTGTGTCTGCCAACGTTTACCCACAATGCCCAGCAAGCGCCGCGTACCTTCTGCAGCGTGCTGCAAGGTATCAAGTTCGCAAGAGAAACTGTCACGAAACGCAGCCCAGTTGCTGATCATGGACGCCGCCAGTTTTTCCGAGCCTACAACCTCGGTAAGTTCGCGAGCGTAGTCACTGCTCTGAATTAGAGTTGGCCAATCGGTCCTCAAGCCCTTGTACCCTTTGCCCAGTGCTGCACGGTATTCAACGTTGTTAACGAACAACTCTCGAAACCGCAGAACTTTAGCCAATTGTGACAAAGAGCGTCTATGCTCTGCCGTTAAGTTGGCGGGTTTTTTTGTACTGAATTCCATGAACTGGCGGCGGGCATTAAAATATTCTGCACCAATCAGATCGGCTTCGTTTTCCGTGTTGCCACCTATTTCGTTCATCAGGCTCAGGAGTTGTGACTTTGCCGGGACCTTGTCCAGACGGAAATGTTCCTGTAGAGCTCCTAGCTCGTCTTCGATCAGTTTGGCCTGATGTTGGGCTCGACGTAGCAAGGCGGTACTACTGGCAAAACACAAATCACCATGCCCCCATTGTTCTATGCTGTCTGGCGCCTTGTCGATAAGTTCGATAATACTTGCCAGCTTGATTAACTCGCGGGCCGATAAATCCGGTACGTCCAGCACCTCTTTCACAGTTCGCGTTGTTGAGGCTTTCTCCATCGAGATCGTCCACTTCTCTATCAGCGCAGGCAGTGCCGGTAATTGTCTGAATTCGACATGATCCAGACCCTCGGCGGCAAGCTTTGCAGCATGACGTCGCAGTCGTGCAGCACTGTTCATGGATTCTGTAACGGTGAACGTCTGGCCATCTCCATCAACACTTTCTGACAGGCTGAAATCGGGAATAAGTTGTAACAGTGCGGTTAGATGCTCAAGACTCTTGTTCCCGGTAATACTCATGGCAAGCGCTGCATCGAACTGATCAGGAACATCGGGCAGACGAATGTCGACAACAGTTGGTTCGCCATTGATGACGGCGGAGCTTCCAAGTGCCACGGTAAATTCGAGTTCGAGTTTTGCTACATCCTGAAGCGATTCAGCAAGCTGAGCAAATAAATCTGCCAAAGGCATGTCTTCATCGAAGGCAGGCAGTGCGCAGTCGTGAAGTTGTTCAATATGCTGCACCAGAGTCAGGTTGAATTCTGGCGTATCGCCAGCGAGTCGTATTTCATATCGCTGATCGGTCGGGATTCTGACTAAAAGAGCCGGATAGAGCAGTAGCGGTGCCCTTTGTCGTTCGATGCCGTTGGTGCTGGGCCAACTGATAAACCCGGCTGCAAGATATAACTGCCTATCTCCCTTGCTCTTTACCAGTGCATTTTCAACCAGAATTTTCTTACATTGACGCAGTAGATCTGCCTCGGAAAGCTGAGTCAGAAGATTGAATCGCTGGCGTGTGGTTCGTTGGCTTTCGCGCGCACTTTCTGGCGGCATGGATGGAGCAGGCTCGTTGTCAGCGCTGAGTGCCTGATGGGTACTGTCCGCTGTTGAAGGCGCAGGGATAAGGTCTAGATATCCTCCCTTTTGAGACAAGACATCGGCAAGCGCCAGTGGCGAATGCGGTTGCAGCGCAATGTCCGAATCGTGAACTGCCCAGTCAAGCAGACGATTTTCAGACAGCGCGTAGCGATCGGAGCGTCTTCTTGAATGTTTAGAGCCGGCCTGATTACCGTGTAATACTTCCACGAAGAATAGCACTCACCTTAAAGTTGAGGATCTGGCCACTATTGGCCTCTGCGCTGGTAATTCAGGAATCGAGCCAAAGATATGATATTGGTGGCCCCTGAAAGTGAACCGTTTGCGATGTTTAGCGTCATAGCAGTATAAATACAGTTTAGTGCGAATCGTGCACGTATGTAACCCGTATCGGCAGTCCTTATTACCGCACAGGCCTCTGACTCCAAATATACAGCCTCAGGCCGATACAGTGGGATTACGTGTGATTGAAGCGTACCTGGCGTGTGACCCCGTATTGTTGCAGAACGTCCAATTGGTAGATCCCATAACAATTGGTAGATCCCATAAATGGAGTAGGTGTATGACAGACTGGATTAAAAAGGGCGGTATTCGCAGTAGTGAAATCACCCCGCAGGATGTTTTTAAAAAACGCAGACAACTGCTGCAGGCCTCTATAACTGCGGGTCTTGGTGGTCTGTTAGGTGCTCAGGGTGTTGTCTCGGCAAAGGATCTGGCTGGGCCTATCGTCAAAAGCGATTTAAGTACCGATGAGGAAATCAGCTCATTTGAGACCGCCACCACATATAACAATTTTTATGAGCTGGGCAACGATAAAGGTGACCCTTTGCGTCATGCCAATCGACTGAAAACCAGTCCCTGGAGTATTACCATTGATGGCGAGTGTGAGAAACCGGGTGAGTACACCTTGGAAGATATTCTCAAGCCGCATGCCATAGAAGAGCGCATCTACCGTATGCGGTGTGTTGAAGCGTGGTCTATGGTCATACCCTGGAACGGTTTTGCTCTGGCCGATCTTGTTAAACGCGTCGAACCAACTTCTCGTGCCAAGTACATAGCTTTCGAGACGGTCGTGCAAGATGATCTACCAGGCATAAAACGAAATGTTCTGGAGTGGCCTTACAGAGAGGGGCTACGTATCGACGAGGCGATGCATCCGCTTACGATGCTTTCCACCGGGATGTACGGACAAGAGATGCCTAACCAGAACGGCGCTCCTATACGGTTGGTTGTTCCATGGAAGTATGGATATAAAAGTATCAAGTCGGTTGTGCGTATCAGCTTTGTCGAGAAACAACCTGAAACCAGCTGGAATACGTCTGCCCCATCCGAATACGGCTTTTTCAGTAACGTCAATCCCGCTCGCAGTCATCCCCGTTGGTCTCAGTCCAAGGAGCGACGACTGTCGGGCGACACCAGCGGATTTGCCGCGTTGTTCTCTGGCAAGGTCGAAACGAAATTCATGAATGGCTATGGTGATGAGGTAGCCGGACTCTACGCTGGTATGGATTTGCAAAAGTTCCACTAGGGCGAGTAGCGGTTATGGTGTCGCTCACAGACGGTGCGAGCCCTAGGGGATTAGTGCACTACACGAGCAAACTGGTTAAGCCTGCTGTGTTTCTGTTGGCGTTAATACCGTTCATCTATCTGGTGTGGGCGTTGTTGACAGGTCAGTTGGGTCCTAATCCCATCGACTCCCTGACCGATCAAACCGGCACACTTGCTATCCGGATACTTCTGATCAGTCTTGCAGTGACACCGCTTCGCCATATTCTGAGGCAGACATGGCCGTTGCGCTTTCGTCGGATGCTTGGGCTTTTTGCGTTTTTCTATGCCATGCTGCACGTGCTGATATACACAGTATTGGACCAACAGCTTGATATTGCGTTGATCTGGGAAGATCTGTCCGAACGGCCCTATATTCTTGCAGGCTTCACGGCATTTATATTCCTTGTTCCACTGGCGCTGACATCGACCAAGGCTATGGTGAAACGGCTGGGTAGACGCTGGCTATCGTTGCACCGAGCTGTATATATCGCTGGTACAGCGGCGGTGGTGCACTATGTCTGGTTGGCTAAAGGCGATCTTATAGAGCCTTTCATCTACCTTGTGATACTGCTATTTCTATTTAGTTATCGCTTAGTCAGGCTGATGAAATAGTCTGATTTACGGCGCTAGCCAAGCTGATGAAAAGGTCTGCTCCCAAGCCCTTGCAGGCCATCTTCGGGCGCTTGAAAAACGGCTGAATGCAGCGAACTACATTGACATTCAACCGTCTTAACCAGCACCCGGTAAGGTTCCATGGAGTCTGCGCGACCAAAGGCGGCTGCGTAGAAATCGCTCACAGGGGGAGCCTTCGGTACGAGTAATTTTTGCTGCGTAGGCTTTAGCTTGGCAGAAGCTCAGCAACCGTATCGCGCTCTTCACGCAGTTCCTGTTGGCTTGCCAACATCTTGTCCTTTATCTTGTCTTGCACATCAAGATCGCTGACGATGGTGTAATCACCGTTCTTGCACTCGACCGGGAACGAGTAAATCAGGCCTTCATCAATCCCGTAGCTGCCATCACTTGGCACAGCCATGCTGGTCCAATCGTCGTCTGCGGTTCCCTGGATCCAGGTTGCCATATGATCGATAACACCGTTGGCGGCAGAGGCTGCACTTGAGCTTCCGCGTGCATTGATAACGGCTGCGCCGCGCTTGGCAACGGTCGAAATGAATTCATCATGAGCCCATGCTGTGTCCACCATGTCACCAGCCGCTTTTCCTGCAATAGAGGCGTAAGAGATGTCTGGCACTTGAGTGGTTGAGTGATTACCCCAGATGACTATGCGATTGATGTCAGACACTCTGGAGCCTGTTTTACTTGCCAACTGAGATAGCGCACGGTTGTGATCAAGGCGCGTGAGTGCCGTGATATTACGCGGATCGATATTCGGTGCATTGGCCTTGAGAATATAGGCATTGGTGTTGGCCGGATTGCCGACAACACAGACCTTGCAATCTTTCGAGCCCACTTCGTTGAGCACGGCACCCAGAGCGCTGAAAATCTTGCCGTTATCTGTGATCAGATCGCTTCGCTCCATACCCGGTCCACGAGGTTTTGCACCGACAAACAAGGCAGCATCGACGTTATTTAACGCCACTTTCGGATCATCAGTAACAACAACATCATTAAGAAGCGGGAATGCGCAGTCATCCAGCTCCATCTTGACCGCTTCAAGCATTCCCAGAGCGGGTGTAATCTCTAGCAAGTGCAGGCTTACTGGCTGGTCAGGGCCGTAGATATCGCCGGCAGCAATTCGGAATAGCATGGAATAACATATTTGTCCGGCAGCGCCTGTAATGGCTATGCGCTTGGGCTGGGTCATGATGGAGTCATCCTCATAAGGTTGCTAGTACAGATGCGCCGAAGAGAGCGCTTCGTCGATAGAGCGTTATCGAAAGGGTGCAGCGCGGCAATGATAACCCGATCTACCACGAAAATCGGTAAATTGGTCTATAGGCCGTTGTTCAGATCGGGTTACCATGGGCGCCCGGCATCTTCTGGCCGATCTTACGTAAGGAGAGTGGCACATGCGGTGCCCATTTTGTGGCGCTATCGATACACGGGTAGTCGATTCAAGGCTGGTCGGCGATTCAGACCAGGTGCGTCGGCGGCGTGAGTGTACGGAGTGCGAAGAGCGATTTTCAACCTATGAGACGGCTGAGCTTAATTTGCCGAGAATCGTCAAGTCGCGCGGCAACCGGGAGCCGTTTTCCGATGCCAAGCTTCAGGCCGGGTTCCAGAAGTCGCTGGAGAAGAGGCCCGTCAGCGTTGAGCTCATTGATGCGGCTGTTGCCCGAGTCAAGCACCACTGTCTGGTTGCTGGCGAGCGCGAAATCGATGCTCGCCGAATAGGCGAGTGGGTAATGGAGGAACTCAAACTTCTCGATGAAGTAGCTTACATACGTTATGCGTCGGTTTACCGTCAGTTTGAGGATGCAGCCGCCTTTCGAGAAGCCATAGAGACTCTGGAACGCTCTCCGGATGCGAAGGCTGCGGCCAATCAGTTGTCATTGCTGCCCAAGGGCTCGTGAAACATTTCAAGAACCCTGATGCCGTCTGACGCACGTCTGCTTTGTCTGTCAGACTCCACCACTATTTGGTCTTTCGGGAGTACTGAACATTGTCTACGATAGTCGTTGCGCGTAAAGGTCGCACTGCCTGCATCGCTGCGGACACGCTAACAACGTTTGGAGAAATTCGATTAGACAGCTCGCTTGATCGACACCATTCGAAAATCCAGACATTTGGCAAGACACAGATGGGTATTGTCGGCAGTGCGGCTCACACTCTGGTGGCCGAGCGTGCCTTCAATGATAAAGAGCTCGGTGCCGATTTTTCTACGCGTGATTCCACATTCGATACCCTGATCAGGCTTCATCCAATTCTTAAAGAGCGCTACTTTCTGAATACCAAGGACGCGGAAGAAGATCCTTATGAAACCAGCCAGATAGATGCCGTGTTTGCTAACAGCAATGGCATATTCGCGCTGTATTCTTTGCGAGAAGTGTACGAATACACGCGTTATTGGGCTGTAGGCTCTGGCGCCTGCTACGCATTGGGCGCCATGCATGCGGTTTATGACAAATATAAAAGCGCCAGGGACATAGCTCGGGCTGGCGCGGAAGCGGGAGCGGCTTTTGATACATCGTCATCGCTGCCGTTAACGTTGAAATCCATCAAATTGAACGCTGAGGCCTGAATTCAGCGTCTTCTGCGAAGGCATTCATCCGCACGGCGTCAACCGAATCAGCTATAATGGCGGGTTGACTGTTAACTAATTTACATCCTCTGCAGGAGCGCCTAATGGCCGTCGAACGAACCCTTTCCATCATCAAGCCTGATGCCGTCGCGAAAAACGTTATTGGTGAAATATATTCCACGTTTGAAAAAGCGGGTTTGAATGTTGTTGCCGCCCGCATGATGCACCTGTCAAAAGAGCAAGCTGGCGAATTCTACGAAGTACATAAAGAGCGACCCTTCTACAACGATCTGGTGAGCTTCATGACATCCGGTCCTGTCATGGTTCAGGTTCTTGAGGGCGAAAATGCGGTGCTTGCGCATCGCGATGTCATGGGCGCTACCAATCCAGCTGATGCGGCTGAAGGCACAATCCGCAAGCGTTTTGCGGCATCAATTGATGAAAACGCTGTTCACGGATCTGATGCAACAGATACTGCTGCCGTCGAAATAGCCTTCTTTTTTGGCGACAACGGTGTTTGCCCGCGAACGCGATAGGAAACTTCTATAACGTGTAAAAGCTTGCGAGCGTCTGCATGTAACGTCGCTCTCAAGCTTGCCGAATTAATCTCACTGACTCTTTGCACAGCACAGCCCGCTCTCCAAATGCCTGATGACTATTGTTGAAAAGCCGCAAGTTAATGACCAGCAAGGGACCTATCAATCTATTTGATTTTGATCGCGATGCCTTCACAAAATTCATGGTGGAGCAGGGTGAGAAGCCGTTTCGTGCCAAACAAATACTGAAATGGCTCTATCAGCACAATGTGCGTGATATCGATGCCATGACTGATGTTTCCAAGTCCACCCGGCAAAAACTTAAAGACATAGCTACCACCACATTGCCTACTGTGGCGCAGTCGCAATTGAGTCAGGATGGCACGGCCAAGTGGCTATTCGAATTATTCGACGGCAACAGTATAGAAACCGTATTTATCCCGGAGGCCGAGCGTGGCACCTTATGCGTATCCTCCCAGGTCGGCTGCGCGCTTGATTGCTCTTTCTGCTCCACTGGAAGGCAAGGATTCAATCGCAATCTGTCCGTAGCGGAAATCATAGGGCAAGTCTGGCTAGCCACTAATCTGCTGGCAAAAGATCCTGCTACTGCACATCGTCGCATCACTAATGTGGTGATGATGGGCATGGGCGAACCACTACTGAATTACAAGAAACTGGTACCGGCGTTGAATCTGATGATGGACGATCTGGCGTACGGATTAAGCAAGCGGCGCGTAACAGTTAGCACCTCTGGCGTCATTCCTTACATGGACAAGCTGATAAGTGAGGTGGATGTATCGCTTGCAGTGTCACTACACGCGCCAAACGACGAGCTTCGCAATGAGTTGGTGCCTATAAACCGTAAACACCCGATACAAGAACTGATGGGCGCCTGCTGGCGATACGTTGAGGGAGATGATGCCGCCTCTCAGCGCAAAAAACACGTGTTATTCGAGTATGTCATGCTCTCCGGGGTAAACGATAAAGTTGAGCAGGCGCACGAATTGGCAGAACTGTTGCGTGGTTTCCCCTGTAAAGTTAACCTGATTCCCTTCAACCCGTTTCCTCAGTCGGGCTACTTGCGCTCTTCACGCAATGCTGTGGAGCGTTTCGCGCGTGTTCTCAACGATGCGGGTATTCTGACTCTGAAGCGGACAACACGTGGCGATGATATCGATGCGGCGTGTGGACAACTGGCAGGGGATATTGACGATCGAAGCAAACGGCACGTGAAGTTTATGAAGCCACGGTTTGGAGAGCATTATTAATGAAAGTAACAGTTACTCCTTTTAGCCTGAAATCAGTACTCGGGATGGCATCAGAACCCTGGCTGAAAATGCTTGGCTGTTTGCTGGCTGCAAGCTTGTTGCAAGCCTGCGCCTCCTCCGCGGATATTACGCCGAAAAAGGCCCAGGATGCTGCGCAGTACAACGCACAACTCGGGGCGCAATATTTGCGGCGAGGCGAGCTTGAGCAAGCCCGTGAAAAACTGCTCAAAGCGCTCGATCAAGATGTCAAGAACGCGCTTGCGCATGTTACGTATGCCCAATTGCAGGCCAGTGTGTCAGAGCCTGCCAGTGCTCAGGTACATTTTAAACAAGCTCTGGAACTTGAGCCTGATGAGGCCGAATACAGAAACAGCTATGGCATCTACTTGTGCGAGCAGCAGCAATATGATGAAGCACGGAAGCAATTTCGTACAGCGGCTGATAACGCCTACTATCGTACCCCTGAATTTGCCCTGGACAATGCCGGGATCTGCATGCTGGATGCCAATCGCCTCAACGATGCAGAGAGCTATCTGCGTGAAGCACTGCGTATCAATCCGCAGTTTGCTAATGCCTATCTGCATATGGCGGACCTTATGCATCGGCGTGATCGCCTGACCGTGGCTGATGCCTATTACCAACGCTTTACAGCTTATGGCGCAGAGTCGGCAGAGAGTCTTTGGTTGGGTATAAAAATCAAGCGCGATGGTGGTCAAATGAAAACGGCTGAGCTGTTTGCCGGTCGTCTGTTAAATCAGTTTCCGACCTCTGAAGAAGCGGGCGAATACCTGTCTCGTCCTGGCCCTTAGTATTTTTCCCATAGTATTTATCCCCCAGTATTCATAGTGCGCAGAATCTTCAACGCCTACACAGACAATGAAAACTCAATTCACGCGGCTGCGTGGTATGGCCGATCTAATCCCGGCTACCGTTGCTCCATGGCAACGACTGGAACAGGCGGTGCGTAATGCCATGCATTCATATGGTTACGGAGAAATGCGCACACCCCTGATCGAACGCACCAATCTGTTCCACCGATCCATTGGAGAGGCGACTGATATTGTCGAGAAGGAGATGTATTCGTTCAAGGATCGCAACGACGAATCACTCACCTTGCGTCCGGAAAACACCGCGGGATGTGTGCGTGCAGCTATTGAAAACGGCATGTTGCAGCCGGGCAGTGTAAACAAGGTCTGGTACACCGGCCCTATGTTTCGATACGAGAGGCCACAACTGGGCCGTCAGCGACAATTTTTTCAGACCGGTGCCGAGGTGTATGGGTTAGCTGGACCTGCAATAGAGGCCGAGCTGATTCTGCTCAGTGCGCGTTTATGGCGCGAGCTGGGAATTTTCGATGCGGTTCAACTGGAAATTAACACGCTGGGTGATCAGGACGACAGAGCGGTGTTTCGGGAAAAGCTGGTGGACTACTTCACGGCGCACAAAGCTGAACTGGATGAGGATAGCGTAAGGCGTCTGGAGCGCAATCCCTTACGTATTCTCGATAGCAAAAAAGCCGATATGCAAGAACTTATCGCCTCTGCCCCCAAACTTCGGGACAGTCTCAGCGAGGCTTCGGTAGCACACTTCGAAGAGCTGAAAGATCTGTTGGGTGCGTCAGGCATAAAAACCATTGAAAACCCGCGTCTGGTTCGTGGTCTGGATTACTACTCACACACGGTGTTCGAATGGACTACCGACAAGCTGGGTTCACAATCGGCTGTCTGTGCTGGTGGCCGATATGATGGATTGCTGGAGCAATTGGGTGCGAAGAATATGCCCGGTGTTGGCTGGGCGTTCGGTATGGAGCGAGTTATTGCCTTGATGGATGTTCTTGAGCTGGCGCCGGCAGCCGCCGCGCCGGATGTCTTTGTCATGGCTACTGATGAAGTTAGCCGTGCCGACTCTCTGGCTTTGGCAGAATTGGTCCGAAATGTCGTGCCTGAAAGCGCGGTGCTGCATAATACGGGTGCCGGGAGTTTAAAAAGCCAGTTCAAGAAAGCTGACAAGTGCGGTGCCAGGGTCGCGGTAATTGTTGGTGATGGCGAGATATCAGACGGTACGGTGACAGTAAAGCCTTTGCTAGACAATGGTGAACAGCTCACCATACCTCGGAGCGAGCTGCAGACTCATCTGCAGCAACTTGTTTCGAATTGATTATTGTTCGGTAGAAATCATCGGCTCGTGAATTTTCCTGAGCTGTCAGGGCAGCTGAATAGACAAGGATTTTGGTGTGGGCACGTGTCATGTCGCCACCAGAACCTTTAAAATGCACATAGTTTGTGTGAATCACACACGATTGCGCGTTGAGGCGGTATTCTCTCGCAGCATTCGAGATAACGTTACAAGGCGCGGAGACAATTTAAGTGGACTACGAAACAGAAGAGCAGCAAGTCGAAGCGCTGAAAGCCTGGTGGAACGAGAACGGCCGAGCCGTCGTTGCAGGGGTATTGCTGGGTGGTGGAGTTATTGGTGGCTGGGCGCTTTGGCAGAAAAGTGCCGAGAAAAAGACCGTTGCATCCAGCGATGTCTACAGTCGTGCTCTGGAAGCTGCCAGTCAGGCTGATGTAGACACCACCCTGAATCTTGCTGATCAAGTTCAGAACGACAATCCGAATCATCTGTACGCAGCGTACACAAGCTTTGCAGCCGCTAGCGCTGCAGTGGGAAACGGTGATCTTGACGAGGCCGCGAGTCGGCTCGAATGGGTCGTAAAAAACGCCCCGCAGGATGATGTAAAACTCATCGCGCAAGTGCGACTGGCGAGAGTCATGGGTGCTAACGGCGATCCATCTGCCGGTCTGTCAGCGCTACCCTCGGAATTTCCAGAGGCGTTTGCCGGGCTGGTGGAAGAGGCCCGTGGCGATCTTCACGTTCTGGCAGGTGATGAGGCTGCTGCTCGTGATGCCTATGATGCTGCCTCTGCAAGCCAATACGTGGCAAACCGGGAAGGCTTGACCATGAAAATCAATGAGCTGGCCTTACCGGGCAGCGAGGATGATGCCGACACAGAGAGCACCAGTTAAAGTGTTTGCCAGGGTTTCAGCAAGTAGCATCATATGGATTCTAACTAAATGCGTTAGTGATCAACGGTGGCTGGCGACGGCATCTCTAATAGCATCGTTAATAGTTACAAGTGGCTGCGCGTCAGAGCCAGCGCCTGTACCACCCGCTGAGTTAAAACCGACCACCAGCGACGTACAGTTGCTAAGAATCTGGTCGTCGAAAGCCGGTGAGTCGGGTCGTGGTTTGTTCGAGCCCTTGATAGTTGATAATCAGATCATTGTCGCCAATCGCAAGGGAGTTGTGTCCTCTTATGCTGCGGACACAGGTATTCGCCAGTGGCGAAAAGAACTGGAGGTTGCCCTCACCAGCGGTGTGGGTGGATCGGCTGAGCAGCTGTTCGTCAGTGACGTCAATGCCAATGTGCATGCTCTGGATGCGTCGACTGGTGAGCCCAAGTGGAAAATGCAGGCCTCTTCTGAAATTCTGATGCCAGTGGTTACAGGCTATGGGGTTGCCGTGGTACGTAGTGCTGACGGGCGTGTTGCAGCGCTGGAGCCTGAAGATGGCAGTGAGCGCTGGAGTTTATCCAGTGCGCCACCTGCGCTAACTCTCAACGGTTATAGTCGACCGTTGTTGCTCGATGGCGGTGTGCTGGTCGGGCTGGATGACGGCAGGTTACTGGCGCTGAATACGGCTAGCGGTGATGTTATCTGGGAGAGCGTACTGAGTGTGCCCAGCGGTCGTTCGGAGGTTGAGAGATTGGTAGACATCGATGCCGATCTTGTCGTTGATAACGAAGGTATATACGTTGCAAATTATCAAGGCAAGGCCGCCAGGCTTGAGCCAGCGCGCGGCCAGTTGGTCTGGTCTACGCCATTGTCCGCAGGGTCAGGTATTGCACTTGATGATAGCGGGCTGATTGTTATTGATGAACAAGACAGTATTATCAAGCTGGACAAGGAAACCGGACAACAGCTCTGGAAAAACGACACCATGACAGGCCGAAAACTCACACCACCTGCATTCACCCCGGGGGGGGATGTGCTGGTGGGTGATGTTGAAGGTTTTTTGCATGTGCTTGATGCAAGCGATGGTAAAGCGTTGGGCCGTAATCGCCCGACGAATGAGCCCATTGTGGCCAGGCCCCTTCGCATTGAAGACACGGTGTATGTACAAGGCACTGATGGCGTGCTCACAGCCTACAGATTCACGCGCTAGATCATGAAACCCACCATTGCTCTGGTGGGCAGGCCTAATGTTGGTAAGTCGACACTGTTCAACAAGCTTACCCGCACGCAGGATGCCCTTGTTGCCGACATGCCAGGCCTTACACGCGACCGCCAGTACGGCGATGGTAAAGTCGGTGGCTGGCCTTACCTACTGGTTGATACCGGCGGACTAAGTGGTGCGCCTGATAGCCTGGATGCGGCCATGGCCGACCAGACGCTAAATGCTGTTATAGAGGCTGATCTTGTCGTCTTTCTGGTCGATGGGCGTGCAGGGCTAGTGTCGGTAGATGAGGAAATCGCTGCCATTTTACGACGTCAGGCAAAGCATGTGGTCTTGTGTGTCAACAAGATCGATGGGATTGGAGAGGACAAGGCGCAACTGGAATTCCATGCGCTGGGATTCGAGACAATGGTATCTACCGCTGCATCCCACAACCGGGGTGTACAGCAGATGATGGATACGCTGGCAGACTACTTTGGCATCCCGGAAGATCAACGCCTGGAAGCCTCTCGCAAGCGTCGCAGTCGCAAAAAAAAGCCAGTGCTTGATGAGTTCGGCGAACCTGTTGTAGAGCCGGTATTCGTTCCCGCTGATGAGCATGGCGATATCCGCATTGCTTTTGTTGGCAGGCCGAATGTTGGGAAATCTACCTTGATTAACCGGCTGCTTGGTGAAGATCGGGTTATTGCCTACGATCAGCCCGGCACCACCCGTGATTCAGTATCCATTCCATTCAAGCGTTCTGGAAAACAGTACGAATTAGTGGATACCGCCGGTGTACGCAGACGTGGCAAGGTCAGTGAAAAAGTCGAGATATTCAGCATTATAAAAACGCTGCAATCGATCGACAAGAGTAACGTTTGTGTGATGTTACTGGATGGTGCAGATGGCATTACCGAACAAGACTTGTCGCTACTTGGGTACATCATAGAAAAAGGCCGTGCGCTTGTGGTCGCTGTAAACAAGTGGGATAGTCTGGATGCCCAACAGCGCGATCTGGTACGTGAAGATCTGGAGCGACGAGTAGAGTTCCTTAAATTTACCCGCATTCATTTTATAAGCGCCTTGCGCGGTTCAGGCGTTGACGATGTGTTTAAATCAATAAATAAAGCCTATACATCGGCGTTTGTGGATCTTGCTACGCCACGACTAACGCGCATGCTTGAGGTGGTTACTACCCAGCACCAGCCGCCAATGGTCAATGGCCGACGCATCAAGCTTCGCTACGCACACCAGGGTGGACAAAATCCCCCTATCATTGTTATCCATGGTAAACAGGCTCTCAAAGTGCCGCAGAGTTATCAGCGATATCTGGTTAATCACTTTACCAAGGCGCTGCGCTTGTTTGGAACCCCCTTGCGGATCGAGTTCAGGCAGGATGACAACCCTTTTCAGGAGAACAGGCGTGTAAAGCCTGCCAAAGCAAAGCCTACCAGGGTCAAACCTGCTGAAAGACAGAGACAGAAACGTAAAACGCCTGATGAGAAGCGCGGTGGTGGTAGTGATAGAGCGCCGGTGTCGGGTAGGGCGAGTGCGAGGAAAAGACGTTAACCCTAGTGTTGCTACGCTGCGAGCGTTGGCTTGGGGCGTGAGCCCTCAGGTCAGCTCAGGGCAGCTCAGGAGGTTGATCGCTGTCAATGACCAGTAGTGGGTCAATCCATGTAGCATTCAATCCCACTGACCAGTGCAGGTGCGCACCCGTCACCCGTCCGGTTTCACCCACTGCACCGATTATTTGTCCTTGCTCTACACGCTCACCGGTAGAGACGTCTATCCGACTCATGTGGGCATAGAAAGTTTGTAAACCCAAGCCATGTTCAATGATGACACTATTGCCATTAAAAAAATATTCCTCGGCATCCAGGATAATGCCGTCGGCAGCAGCCTTTATCGGCGTGCCTTCAGGCGCTGCTATATCGATGCCTCCATGCGGGTTGCGTGGCTGATCGTTGTAGAATCGGCGTAGACCGAATGGGCTGGAGACAGGTCCTGCAACTGGCCATATGAAACTCGAAGCCATAAGCCGATCAGCCCTTGAATTTTTGACGATCTTTAACCGTTTGGACTCCTCCTTGATCCTAACCATATCCAGAGGATCAGGGTTGACCTTGCGCTTGTTGGTTATGGTTAGACGTTGCTCATCATAGCTGTGTTCTGCTACCTCGAAAAGCACTGATGTCTGTTCGCCGTTGTTATCGATTACCGACAAGGACTGCTCGCCTGGTTCCACAGAAAGCGCTATACCTGCGATCGCCACCGCTCGTCCGCTTTGTTCAATGACGGCAATAGGCTTATCGTTCCAGCGTACCACTGGCAACCTGGATGAGGCCGCACCTACATCAACCATGGCAATCCCTCCCGGTCGACTTGATGGCTCGAAGAGAGGTTGAGCGTGGGTCTGAGTGCTTGCCAGCAGAGAGACGGCGAGTGCCAGATATCCAAGCGTTTGGATGATCTTTTCTTGTAGCGTATTCAGTGTGGATTTTTGATCTGTTGGCGACTGTTTGTTGGCGGTCAGATGTAAGGCCATGTGCGATGTTTTCTTGGTTTAGAAAGCAAGCCTCAAGTGTATAGAAAACACTAGCGTATGTCGTTTGCTGATATTTCCACTGGCTATTGTATGCTGGCATTGAATTTCGCTGTGCGCTTTATACGCCTGTTGCGCCTGCAGCGCCAACATCAATGTGCGTGGTAGTTGTTGTCAGAGTGCCATGCCTGCAAGTATTACCATTTGAGCCTTAAGGTGCTCATTACGTGATTGCGAATATTGTTTGGTATTGATAGTTCTGCTGCCGTGCTACGCCAGTGAGAAAACGCGTCAATTGTTTTTTCGAGTATTTTCGTTTCCCGGTTGCGGGGTAAGCCTGCGTATCGTGCCAGGTGTGTTAGATCGTCAACTGTAAAGTCCGTGGTTTTGCCATTTAAGCTGAGCTGATGAAACCGCGTGAAGTCACTACCTTCTGAATGACAAAGATCGTAGGCGGGTGAAATATCCCAGCTGCCATCGCGGTTCATCATAAATCCAAAATTTTTGACGTGATCGTCTTGGTTGCAACCGACGAGATTAAACACTACGCGTCTGAACTGCTCTTCTATTGAGGCTTTAGAAATCCCTAACTGCTTTGTCGTCATAAAAAGCTGCTCGTAGGAGTGCAAGCCGCTTTGGTAATAATCGTAGTGAGCGATAGCGCCAAAGGTTTGGACAAATCGTTTGTTGCCGTCATCGCTACGATCAAAGCGACGAGTCATAAAGTGATTACGACCATTTTCAGAGAATAGTCGGCACTCCATGATATCGATGCCGCATTGTTTGGCAATCAGATAATAGCTGTATTCTAACAAGCCATAACCTGCTGGATCAGCGACACCCCAATCGCCACTAAACTTAACGCCATCGAACTTAATTAGCCAATGCTCGAAACCTGCTGGTAAATCAAGTTGGCCAGAACGCACATGCTGGGTATCAGGGTTAAAAGCAATTACCGCTTTCGCACGTGCGCCGCCGGCTGAGGTGCCAACACTCAATATGTCGAGTAGCGCTTTATCACTGCCGTATTCATCAAATTGTGTGTCGAGAGTTTTCTTGCTGGCAAATGCCATTGAGGCTAGTTTGGTTAGTTCTTGAACATCCAGACGTTTGTCTTTACTGCCTTCGATCAACATGGAGGGTTCGAATTCAAGCGCACCCATTCCTCGCTTTCCGGTATAGCACAAGCGATCGACAGCGTTGAAATCAGATGCTTGCCTGCCAGTTTGTGATAACCATACATTGATAAGCTGTTGTCCGTACTTATCCGGCAAGCTATCAGCGATTAATCCCGGTACGCCGTGAAAGGTGTGTAGCGGTAGGTCGGCAAATTGATAAATGTGCTTTTCGCGCGCGGGCATTGTCAGCGGTGCTAATTCGATTTTACGCCTGGCAAATTCAGGATCGTACTCGAAACGTGCAAACGTTTCGTTGGCGTCCATAGCGATATAGCCGATGGTGCTGCCCCATAGTTTGACCGTCGCGGTGCTCATTTTTCGTAAGTTTCGTGTTCGTCGCCCCAGCCAGTTGAGCTTTGCTTGTTACTGCGTTTTTTGTTGGCTGCGTTAACTTCTGCCATGGGTGATCGATAATGCTCAGGCAGCAAAAGATCGACCGCAGCCAGCATGTCAAGTGGCTTTAATATTTTAAGCCAGGATTCGAATTGGCTATCGTTACCGGCTTCAATGCGGCGTAGTGTGGCTACACCAATCCCTGCGGCTTCTGCCAGGCGGGTCTGTGAAAATCCTTTTTGTTTACGAATATTGGCCAACCGGCGACCCAGCTCGTCGAGAATGGTGTGTTCAGGAGTGAGATTATCAATTTCCATGTGATCACATATGATATTAAATTGCGATAATTGTTAAAAAAATCGTATTTGATAGTTTCTTCAAGTAATGTCTTTGGCGAATATTAAGATTTTAATTATCTAATATGATATCAAAGTTGGATATCATCCATAAAGCTATCATACATGATATTAGAATAGAGAAAACGGTCAAATTAAAGCGAAAATAGCCGAGGCAAGAATCTGCAGCGCAGCCAGTAAAACCAAATTAATCCAACTCTGTTTTATTGGGTCCTTCGCATAGCAAGCCCGCATCTGAAGGGCATGCCAGCGAAAGCAGAAATCAATCGATAAGCCTGTATTCATCACCGTTATATAAGTTCATCTAACCGATATCAGACTCAATCATCAACATGCAGAAACCATCGATCCATGCGGCATTCAAGCCCACTGAACAGTGGGGGTGCGCACCCGTCACGCGTCTGGTTCCCCAACCGAAGCGACTATTTGCACTTGCTCTACACGCTCATTGGCAGAGACGTCTATACGGCTCATGTGGGCGTAAAAAGTGGGCGTAAAAAGATTGTAGGGTTGGGCGTAAAAAGTTTGAAAGCTAAGCCCATGTTCGCTAATGACACTGTTGCCATAAAAGAATAATCATCGGCATCCAGGGTAATGCCGTCGTCAGCAAAGAAACGACGAGTACCAGATATCCATGCGTTTGGATGACCTTGTTTTGTAGCGTATTCAGCATGAGCGCGGAGTATATATAGCGGTGCCTGATTAACGCTCGTAGGTACGTACCGCTCTTGTGATTAGTTGCTAGTATAGAAGGGCGTCATTAATGTGAGTGGCGTATTTCACAGACCATATCGAGAGGCTTGCAATGTCGTGGGAACTTGCCCAATTGAATATCGCCGCGCTTCTAGCGCCACTTGATTCCCCGGTACTGGCAGATTTTGTGGCTGAGCTTGACAGAATAAACGAGCTTGCTGATCAAGCGCCGGGATTTGTGTGGAGGCTTAGAGCCGAGGATGCAGAGGCAGCTGTCGACGCTGATATTTTTGGTGAACGCGTCATCGTTAATATATCGGTCTGGAAGACGAAAGATGAGTTGCATTCTTACATCTATCGAACAGCACATGCACAGGTGATGAGTCGGCGCAAAGAATGGTTCGAGAGAATGAGCGATGCCAGCTCTGTACTGTGGTGGGTTCCGGAGGGGCATCGGCCGACGACAACAGAAGCAAAGCAGCGGCTTGAACGGCTAAAAAAAGAGGGCCCCGGATTTGAGGCCTTTACGTTCAAACAAAGCTTCCTCGCGCCCACAGAACAGAAAAGGATTCAACGGACGTGATTGCAAAGCTAAACCGTTACGTAAACGCCCTTAAGTCAAAGCTTGGTGTTAAAAGAAAATACAACCTTGGTAAGGTTTTCATCGATCTTGACAATACGCACAAGCTGCCAGAATATCAGGCGAATAATCCGTTCTATGATCGTTTTCTACCGCACATGATAAGTTACCTTTCGCCTGGCAGTCTGGTTGTTGATGTGGGCGCGAACGTGGGTGACACTTTAGGTGGTATGATTGGCAGTAACAGCAAGCTGAAATACCTGTGTGTTGAAGCCGACACAAATTTTTACAGTGAGCTTGTCAGTAATGTTGATCTCATCAAGTTACAAGTGCCAGAGGCGGTTATTCACACAGCCAATGTGTTTGTAGGAAAAGATGTTGATGATGTGTCGCTGGAAGGCAAGGGTGGAACAAAACACGCCGTGGTGGGTGGCACAATCAAATCGCAGCCGCTGGATCAAGTGCTCAAGAGTGCCGGGCTTTGTGATCATTTAGCGTTGTTGAAAACGGACGTAGATGGCTTCGACTTCGATGTCATCAGGTCCTCTTACAAGCTACTTGATAATTGTCCTTTTATATTTTTTGAAGCTCAGTGTGATAACACCGATCAGTTGCGTAGTTACAAGGAGCTCTTTGACGAATTATCGGTTAAGGGATACCACCATTTCGCGCTGTTTGATAATTTCGGCCAGTACGTAATCACCGTCAATGATGCTCTGCAATTCAGTGAACTGCTGGATTATGTCTATCGACAGAACGAGAAAAAAAGCACAAGAACAGTTTTCTATTTTGATGTTCTGGCGCACGCAGAGGAACAATCCAGCATTGTGAAAACGGCATTGGCCGAGTATTCGTAACGCTGGTAATTAGAGCTCGTAACTTATCGCCGATTTTTCCACAATAGCAAGGGAAAAAGATAAGTTTCCAGAATTGTATACTTATGCAATAGCACAACTCACTAGTGTCTCGCTAACTTATCAGCAAAGGAAAGCTGATTGGGTTTGATAGGTATTTTTTCAGTAGATCTGCCACGCAGCAAATCGGTAAGCGCTCCGCGCTTTACATGTTGCCCATTGCCTCACGCGTAGCTAAAAATAAGTACTCCCACACCATGAGTACATCGCATGACAACGAATACCGCGCAAATTTGCAAAAAAATGGGCCACGCTAATATCCAAGTATGACGCTGGAACAGAGAGTGAGCAGGATTTCTGTGAACGCTATAAACTCAAGCTTGTCACGCTGCGCACGGAGCGCCTACATTAAAAACAGCCAACCAGCTGACTGCTTTATCACCTTTCAAACGCGGCTCTTGGCTATACCTCTTGGCCTCGCAGCCCCATGCTCACGAGTTTCCGCTCTGCGCGTTGTTGATTCAGTATGTTTTGGATCCATCCATTAAGTGTCAATGCCACAATCACTATGCAGGCGCACAATCCCACATAAGCGATTAAAAGGTCGGATATCGGAAATTCCTTCAGCGGCTGGGCAACACCTACAAATGCTGCCAGCAACCAATGACTTGTACTTATCGAACCGCTTATAGCCAATAAACGAGCATTTTTCTTGTCGAGATATCCATCGAACAGCAGTATCTCCAGCGCTATATAGTGCAGTAGTGTGCCATTAAAGGTCAGCACAAGCACGACTAGCACCTTCATTATCAACTTCGTATTAGCAGCTATCAAGGGCGGTGAAAAACCAGTGTCTATGTAAATCACTAGCAAGCCGGATATCCATAGACCAATCAGCAGAGTTTTAATCACTGAAGAAATCCTAGTAATAGACTGAGCCTCGTACGAACCAAAGAGCATGGTGTGATCGGTCCAAAGCACCAAAGAGATTGAGAACGCAAATAAAAGTATATGGCTATAAATTAACACCGTTCTGACGAGATCAATCACGTGCTGGGATTTCCATAATATTTATGACTAATGGTGTTTGACAGTTCTGCCTCCCGATTAAACAGACTCTTTAGGGGGCTTGAAGTTCAAACGGCTGACAACGTCAACTAAATAGTAAACGTCCAGTTTATTATAACATTCCAGACACCGAAATCAGTTCCAGATAGCTGGCTCTTATATCGAATTTCGGCGATTGATAGACAACTGTCTATCAATCAAATTGGGCGAAAGCTTTTTTTATGTTAGCGCACGTTTCGGTACCGCTGGACCTTAGTTTCCCCCTTCATGAACTGGTTAACGGTTGGGCCTGGAGGGACCAGCGAAGATAGTGCATGCTGATGCTGTACTTAATGTGATTCCGTTCGCCAACTTTTCAGGTTCAAGTACATAAGGGATCTCTTGTCTGACATGTGCACCAGTGAACAGTTTTATAAGCAAGTGTTCACCTTTTCGACATTTGAGTCAAAACGACAACCGCATACCTACGCCGTTTTGCCTCTCCAGTTGAGCCCGACATTGCTATAAAGTAAGCAGATGACAAGCGAACTGTTCACCTCGCGAAAGTACTATATGCGTAGGTAGAGCGGACCAACAGAGCCATGTCACCAATATCTGCTCCTGGCCGACAGCTGTCCAAATCTGACGCTGGAGACGGTCATCGTGTGGGTTATGTTCAGTCGCCAAACTACAGCGATCTGTCAAGAATCGACTGGATCTCACGGAGTGCAGAAACCGCGCCCGTACCACTCAGATTTAACGTGTTAAGAAATGCAAACTCTAGGCCGCCAGGGTCAATTTGCACATGACCCTGCTTGAAGTTGATTTCGTATTCGGTACTCTGTCTATCTGTGTTGTTGAGTACCCAGGATAGCTTTCTGCATTTATTGCGAAACATTCAAATGCCTGCTCTTGGCCAATGACTGCAATACAAAGTCTGAGCTATATCTGTTTTTGTGCAAATTTGGACGGGCTGGTGCCAAGCGGATACCGGACCCAATCAAAGTCTGGTTCACAAAATTCAGGAATAACCGATAGTGACCGACAGCACGCCCTATCTGACGCCGCAAATAACCATCAGCGCAGATTAATAATAGATCGCCAAATTTTGTGTTGCTGTCATTTCACCAGTGCAAGTGCAACGTTGGGATATATCATTGCGCGGGACAGAATTGGAGTAGATTATTCTATCCCGCGAAAATGATCAACGTAAATGGCGGTAGCTCCGGCCACTGCAACAGGCATAATGAACAGGTTCAGGATAGGCACTGAGCTTATCAGGGCAACGAATCCTCCGAATCCCAAACACAGCTTACGGCGCTTCTTGCACTTCTTTCTGACATCACGAAACAGCGCCCCATGGTTGCCCATCGGATAATCCATATACTCCAGTGCAAACATCCAGGCCGTAAACAAAAACAACAGAAAAGGTGCGATAAAATTTACCAGTGGTACAAATTGAAGAAGTATCAACGGAGCCAGGCAGACCATCAGATAAATCAGCTTGGACAATTCAGATGCCATGAGTCGTGGCACGCTTGTAACCAGCGTTAGCCATGAAGGTGCAGGGCGTGTGACTTCCCCCACCAGATGCGCTTCCACCCGCTCGGCCAGCAATCCGTTGAAAGGTGCACCGATAAAGTTAGCCACTAGCGTAAAGACAAATGCCAGTGAAAAAACAAGCACCAGAGATAGTAGGAAATGCAGAACATTCTGCAATGCTTTGACAATCCACCATTCTCCAAATTGTGAAAACACGGCAAGAGAGTCCAGCCAGGATGAAGCCCAGTCATTTATCCACCAGCCCAGCATGCCGAACACAGCCAGATTGACCAGCAGTGGAGTCCAGACAAATCGTCGCAATCCCGGCGTTCTGATCAGGCGCCAGCCAGCCGCCACATAGGCAGCAGATTGTATAAAGCCTGGGTTATTCATGTTTCAGTGCCTTGTTTTGCATTGCCGAAATTACCTGTTACATCCAAGAAATTATCATGACTCAAGTTATGCAAGCAGGTCCGTAAAAAACACCAGCAGCTTATTGCCTGATCTCGTGAACCATACGCCGTCACAGTTTTTTTCGGTCAAGTTTTGTACTAGGGTTGCCCGAAAAAAACAGTACAATATTCGCACGGCGGACTTGTTTCAGGAAGCTGGAACAAGTTGGCAGTTTTACTGTCACTCGCTAACCATAGCCCAGCTACCATAAACAGTCTGCGCTCTCCAGCAAACGCTCAACATCCATGCGTCTAAGCCGTATAAAAATAGCCGGATTCAAGTCGTTTGTGGATCCCACCGATCTCAAGCTACCCAGTTCGCTGGTAGGTATCGTTGGCCCTAATGGCTGCGGGAAATCCAACACCATTGACGCCGTGCGCTGGGTCATGGGGGAGTCTTCCGCCAAGCATTTACGCGGCGAGTCCATGGACGACGTCATTTTTGTAGGGTCGAGCACTCGTAAACCGGTTGGGCAGGCCTCTGTAGAGCTCGTTTTTGACAATTCTGACGGATCCCTTGGCGGCGAGTACGCAGCGTACGCCGAAATATCCATCCGACGCGAGGTCACACGCGATGGTCAATCCAAGTACGCGCTTAATAACGCAAGGTGTCGTCGACGTGATATCCGCGATATATTTTTAGGCACCGGCCTAGGCCCGCGTAGCTATGCCATCATCGAGCAGGGCATGATTTCGCGGCTTATCGAAGCCAAGCCTGAGGATATGCGCGTATATCTGGAAGAGGCGGCTGGTATCTCTAAATACAAAGAGCGTCGCAAAGAGACTGAAACCCGCATTCGTCATACACGTGACAATCTGGATCGTCTCGACGACTTACGTGAAGAGGTCGATAAGCAGCTTGCGCATTTGCAAAAACAGGCCAGCACTGCCGAGAAGTATCAGGGCTTGAAAGCCGAAGAGCGACAAAAACGCGGCGAATTACTCGTGCTGCGGCGTCGTGATTTCGAAACTGCCCGCGATCAGCAATCCTTGAAAATCGCCGAACGCGAAGCTGAACTGGAAGGTGCTGTGTCGGAGCTACGCTCAGCCGAGAGCGCCATTGAGCTTGCGCGCGGCCAACAAACCGAGGCATCCGATAGTTTCAGCGCGATTCAGGCGGAGTTCTATCGTATTGGTGGCGAGGTGGCTCGCATCGAGCAAACCATCGTGCACACTCGCGAGAAGCGTCACCAACAGAGCCAGGAGCTGTCCGAGGTTGATCGCAACCTGTCAGAATCCATGGCACACCTGCGTGACGATACAGCTCGCATCGCACAAATCGCTGAGTCCATCGAAACAGATCAGCCAGCGTTCAATATGCTTGAGGAAAGCCAGAAACTCTCCGCGCAGCAGTTGTTACGCGCCGAAACTGAAGTGCAGGAATGGCAACAACGCAATGATGCATTCAACCGCCGATTGTCCGAAAGCTCTGAAGTGGCGCAAGTTGAACGTTCTCGCATAGAGCAATTGGAGCGCAGCATTGCCAACGCTGACATTCGACGCACTCGCCTGCACGAGGAGCAGGAATCACTGGATCTTGAGCCTGTTCGTGCATTGATCGAGGAGCGCCTTGTAGAAGAGCTGGAAGCCTCTGAAGAGGAAGATCGGCTGAAGCAATCCCTGGCGCATGCAAGTGAAAAGCAGCAAATCCAGAAAGAGACGATTCGCCAGCGTGCCTCCGAGCTCGATCAGATGCGCTCTCGCGCACAGTCAGGCCTTGGTAGATTGGCGTCACTAGAGGCTTTGCAACAGGCTGCACTAGAGCCTGACAGTAGTGCAGCTGACGGATGGCTCACTGTCAATCAGCTCAACGATGCGCCGCGCCTGGCACAAAGCATGACTGCCGCGCCCGGCTGGGAAGCAGCGGTAGAGCTGGTGTTGGGTCCGCATCTGGAGGCGGTATGCATCGATAGCGATGCGCTAATCGAAAGGTGTTTGCAGGATATGCCGGCTGCTCAGCTCACACTGGTAAAGGCCAGTAAAAGTGGTGGTAGTGCGGCGGCAGATTCTCTGGCAAGCAAAGTATCAGGTGATTTGCCACTAAGCGAATTGTTGGCAGGGATCAGAACCGCCGACAACACCAGCGAGGCGCTGAGAATTCGCGAACAGCTTGCAGATAATGAATCGGTTGTAACTCGCGATGGTCTGTGGCTGGGTAAATCGTGGCTACGTGTGGCGCGTGCTGATGCACAAGACAGTGTGTTGCTGCGAGAAACAGAAATAGGCGAGTTGAAGGAAGAGCTTCAGACACTGGAGGCCAGCTCTCTTGCTCTGCAGTCCAGACTGGATGAATCGAGCCAGCAACAGGATGAGCTGGAAACGCGAAAAGAGACGCAATTGCACGCCTTTAACGATGCTGTGCGAAATCACTCGCAAATTACCTCATCGCTGGCAGCCGAGCGACAAACCCTTGAACAAGGTGAGCGCCGCATTCGTGTATTGGGCGACGAGCTGGCCGAAATCGAACAACACCGGGAGCAAGAGCGGCTGCAACTGGAAGACGCCATTGCCCGCAAACTCGAAGCCGTAGAGCAACTTGGCGCCTTCGAGGAAGAAAAAGCCCGTATTGGAGAGGAGCAGGAAACGCTGCGAGCTAATCTTGCAAAGGCGCGAGAGCAGCGTGATGCTGATCGTGATGCCGGTCAGGAGCTCGCCATAAGGGTAGAGTCCATGCGCAGTACAAGAGCTGCTACCGAGCAAAATCTGGTACGCATGCAGTCGCGGATAGAGCAATTGACCGAGCGTCAACGCATGCTCAATGCAATGCTCGCTAGCGAAGACGAGGATCCACTGCACGCACTGGAAGCTGGCCTCAAACAACATCTGGAAGACAAACTAGGCAGTGACAACGCGCTGCGTGCTGCGCGTGAGCAATTGCAGGGCATAGAGTCTCGCTTGCAAGAACACGAGCAGGCTCGCCAACGACACGATATGCGTGCACAGGCAATTCGAGAAAAGGTGCAAACCGAGCGAATGGCCTCTCAAGAGGCTCTGGTGCGACTGAAAACGCTCGATGAGCAACTTGCTGAGCACGATTACAAGGTGGTTGAGGTTCTTGAGACCCTTAGCGAAGAGGCAGATGTCGACGTCTGGGCGCAGGCGCTGGAGAAAATCGAACGTCAGGTTCAACGTCTCGGGCCTATAAACCTTGCGGCCATTGATGAGCTTGCCGAACAGTTAACGCGCAAAGAGTATCTGGATGAGCAACATCTGGATGTCACCGAAGCCCTGGAGACGCTGGAACGTGCCATTGCGAAGATTGATCGTGAGACGCGCGCACGTTTTCGCGAAACTTTCGACAAAGTCAATGCCAAGGTTCAAGAGTTTTTCCCGCGCTTGTTCGGTGGGGGGCATGGCTCGTTACAATTGACGGGAGACGACCTGCTCAGTACGGGTGTCACCGTCAATGCGCAACCGCCGGGTAAGCGTGTAAGCAATATTCAATTGTTGTCGGGTGGTGAAAAGGCATTGACTGCCGTAGCGCTGGTATTTGCGTTTTTCGAGCTTAATCCGTCACCATTCTGCATGCTGGATGAGGTGGATGCGCCGCTCGATGATGCCAATGTGGGGCGCTTCTGTGCATTGGTAAAAGAGATGTCAGAGCGTGTACAATTTATCTTCATCACGCATAATAAGGTCACAATGGAAATGGCCGAACAGCTTATGGGGGTCACGATGAACGAGCCAGGCGTCTCGCGTCTGGTTGCCGTCGATGTCCAGGAAGCTGTCGAGATGGCTGGTGTGTAATGAGATCTTGTGTATTTGTCCGGGGATCACAATTCGTGCAATTGTATTATGCAATTGCGCAGTGATGCGGACGATACGCGGTAGGATGTTTATTCAGCCTGCCCAAGGCTCTGAAAAAGTCGAATACAAGAGGTAGCATCGATGGAAAATTTACGTTGGATTCTGATACTCGCAGGTGTTGCCATACTGGTAGTGTTGTACTTATCCGGTCGCAGCCGTTCAAGACTTGGCGCGGCGGAGCGTCGCCAAAGCGCAGGTCAGGATGACTATCTGGACCCCTTGCTCGGTGAGGACTCACTCTCAGGCTTCGACGCGGTGGATCCTGATGATTTCGCGCGACCTGCGCAGGGCTCTGCGCAGGATATGTCTGCTCGCAGGCGACAAGGCTCTGAGTCTGATATAGGGTTTTCATCGGCAAATAGTGCTCCAGGTGACTATGAGTTTGACGATGTGATGGGGCGCACACGCGATACTTCGCCCGGATTCACAAGCTTTGCGCAAAAAATAGAATCTATCAGTGCACGTCTGTCGCCCAAGCGTCGACAACGGATAGCCGAATCAGAGCCTGCCAATATGGAGGAAGTCTCACCTTCGGACCCGGAGTTTGCCCATAAGATCGTGACCCTGCACGTGGTTGCGCCGCAAAATTCTCTTATTGACGGTGAGCAGTTGCTGGGCGTATTCGACCGCCGTGGGTATCATTATGGAGACATGAATATTTTTCATTCCATGCACAATGGCGTTACCGTGTTTTCCATCGCCAAGATGGTTGAGCCTGGTTACTTCAATATCGATGACACAGACAGCTTTGTGACACCCGGGATCACCCTGATTCTGCAATTGCCAGGGCCCGTACCTGCTGATGTCTCGTTTGAAGTATTGATCAGTGAAGCCTTCGAGATGGCCAGTGAGCTTAATGCTACTGTGCTGGACGGTGATCGCAATACGCTAAGCAAGCAGACAATGCAGCATATGCGTGAAGGTATTTACGAATACATGCATAGGCAGAAGTATTTCGGTAGTGTGCCTTCCTGATTACCTGGTCGGTTTGGCAAACGATGTAGTATGTCCGAATGTCCATGACGCCTGAAGTTCTAGCGCGTGTTCAGCAACTGCATAAGCTGTTGCACGATTACGCACATCAATACTACGTGCTGGATGATCCTACCGTCAGTGATGCCGAGTACGACGTACTTTTTCGTGAGCTGCAGGAGCTTGAAACAAATCACCCTGAGGCGTTAACGCCAGACTCACCAACGCAACGTGTTGGTGCCAGTCCGCTTGAAGGGTTTGAGCAAGTCAGACATGCAGTGCCCATGTTGTCGTTAAATAATGCTTTCACGCGTGAGGAGCTTAACGAGTTCAATAGGCGTGTATACGAACGGCTGGAACGCGACGAGGATAGCCTGGTTCAGTATATAGCCGAGCCCAAACTTGACGGTCTTGCCATAAGCCTGCGATATGAGAACGGCGTCTTTGTTCAGGGAGCCACACGTGGCGATGGCCAGACGGGTGAAAACGTAACGGATAACCTTCGTACGATTGAGATGATTCCGTTACGGCTAAGAACCGATCATCCACCAGCCGTGCTTGAAGCACGGGGTGAGGTTTTTATGTCGCAGACCTCCTTCGCTGCATTGAACAAGTCGATGACTGAGGCGGGTAAGCCACCTTTTGTCAATCCGAGAAATGCGGCCGCCGGAAGTCTCAGACAACTCGATTCACGCAAGACCGCGCAACGCAAACTCTCACTCTATGTTTACGGCCTTGGGGAAGTTATCGGTATGGATTTACCGGCAACACAAATGCAGGCGTTGCAAGTTTTGCAGGACCTGGGTTTTCCGGTAAGCGCGGAAATAAAGCAATGTGTAGGTATTGATCGTTGCTTCGACTACTACGAGGCGCTGCAGCAGAGGCGACTTGAGCTCGGCTATGACATTGACGGCGTTGTCTTGAAAGTAGATTTACTAAGCGAGCAACGTGAGCTGGGTTTTTTATCACGAGCTCCGCGCTGGGCGATTGCGCAGAAATTCCCGGCAGAGGAGGCCACGACAATACTGGATGCAGTGGAATTTCAAGTGGGCCGTACCGGTGCTTTAACACCGGTTGCACGTCTGAAACCTGTATTTGTAGGTGGTGTCACCCTCAGCAATGCCACTTTGCACAACATGGATGAAATTGCGCGCAAGGACATTCGTATCGGCGACACGGTTGTTGTGCGTCGCGCAGGTGACGTCATTCCCGAAGTGGCAAGAGTCATCCTTGAGAGGCGGCCGGGACGTGCTCGCAAGATTCTGTTACCTGAAACCTGTCCTGTCTGCGATTCACCGGTGGTCAGCAGCGATGCGGAAGTTAAAGCGCGTTGTTCTGGCGGCCTGCAATGTGCTGCTCAGCAACGCGAAGCCATAAAACACTTTGCTTCGCGTGGGGCGATGGATATCGATGGTCTGGGTGACAAGCTGGTTGAGCAGTTAGCCGATGAGAAACTCATCAGTAATGTCTCCGATCTCTACACGCTGTGCGCAGACCAATTAAAAAGCCTGCCACGCATGGGTGAAAAGTCAGCAGCTAATCTCGTTAATGCCATTCAGGCATCAAAAAAAACCACACTTGCAAGATTCATTTTTGCGCTGGGTATCAAGGATATCGGCGCTAATGGCTCCCAATTGCTGGCGACCCGTTTCGGTTCGCTTGACGCGCTTATGAATGCTGACGAGGACATGCTTACCGGCATTGATGATGTCGGACCTATTGCTGCCGCCAGTGTGCAAGAGTTTTTCGCAAATCCGCATAGCCGTGACATAGTCAACGCGCTGTTGCAATTGGGAATAGAGTTTCCTGAAGTATCCGTAAAGGACATTGATAAAACCCTTGAGGGCAACACTTATGTTCTTACGGGTACCCTGTCTGACATGAGTCGTGATGATGCACGTGCCCAGTTGGTTCAACGTGGTGCCAAGGTGACGGGAAGTGTCTCGAAAAAAACTACGGCCGTAATAGCTGGTGATGCTCCGGGTTCCAAAGTGACAAAGGCAGAATCACTGGGAGTGCCAGTACTCGACGAAGCCGCTTTGCGCGAGTTGCTGGCGGGATAGTTCAAGTATTGTTCTCCTGGCTTCACTTTCGGTTGGTATTATTGAACCAACGTCTCAGGCCCTCGGCGTGGGCCAACGCCTGACATTGTACTCTTCACGATAGCCAACCAAGTAGCAGATACATGTGAATACATCAGTCAAACTAGCCGTGAATGGTGCGGCGGGCCGCATGGGTCGTCAGCTTCTCAACGCCATTAGCGAGCATGAGCATGCTGTATTGGCGGGCGCAGTCGATGCGCCGGGCGCACCTTGTATCGGTCTTGATGCCAGCCTTCTTGGCGGAGGTGAAACATCGGGTGTGCCTGTTACCGATGATGCTGCCACACTCATTGAGCAAAGCGCCGTTATTATCGACTTCACAGCGCCTGCCGTATCGCTGGCTTTACTGGATCGGTTAGCAGGTACAGACATGCGTGTGGTAATTGGCACGACGGGTTTTAGCGCACCTCAACTTGAGGCTTTAAAAGCGCATGCCGCTGACACCGCCATTGTTTTTGCACCTAACTATAGTGTCGGAGTCACTGTCACCCTGGCCCTATTGGCGCAGGCCGCTCGCGCTTTCGCTGACGACTACGACGTGGAAGTGATAGAAGCTCACCATAGACATAAAGTGGACGCGCCTTCGGGTACTGCCATGAAAATGGGAGAAGTTCTGGCGAATGCATTAGGGCGGAATCTTGATGAGTGCGCCATCTACGGTCGTCAGGGCATCACTGGCGAAAGAGAGCGGAAGACGATCGGATTCGAGACGATTCGGGCTGGCGATATCATTGGCGATCACACGGTATTGTTTGCTGGTAATGGCGAGCGTATCGAGATAACGCACAAAGCCACGGATCGCATGACGTTTGCCAGAGGGGCGGTTCGAGCGGCGCTCTGGTTGGCGCAACAGCCCGCCGGTTTGTACGATATGAATCATGTGCTCGGGCTCGATCAGTAACACGCGCAACACGATGCCTGCTATCTTTCAAGCTGACAAATATAAAATAGCCGCTCGGCGGTTCCTAAAATAATCAGGAGAGACGGATGACATTTGCAGTAGTGTTTCCGGGGCAAGGTTCGCAGAGCATCGGCATGCTTGCCGCTCTGGCCGGACAGCACAATGAAATCAAGACAACGTTCGCCGAGGCATCGGAATATCTAGGGCGTGATCTTTGGCAATTGGCTCAAGAGGGGCCGGTAGAGATACTTAGCGATACGCGAATTACCCAACCGCTGATGTTTACGTCTGGTGTGGCTCTCTGGCGAGTATTGCGATCGCAGGGTTTGGCAATGCCCGGGGCCGTTGCCGGACATAGTCTGGGCGAGTTCGTGGCGCTGGTAGCGTCCAATGCCCTGGCATTCAGTGATGCCCTGGCTCTGGTTAACGAGCGCGCTACTCTAATGGCCACGGCGGTGCCTGAGGGTGAAGGCGGTATGGCTGCGCTTCTTGGAATGGATGATCAGGCTGTTGTCGATTTATGCAATTCGGTATCCGGCGAGCGGATAAGCGAGGCGGTCAACTTTAACGCGCCGGGTCAGGTTGCGATATCAGGGCATCTGGATGCTCTGGAAAAGACCTTGGCGGCAGCGCGCGAGCAGGGGTGTCGCAAAGCGCTGATGCTGGCTGTGAGTGTGCCTAATCATTCGTCACTGATGAAACCTGCGGGAAAGGCATTAAGTAAAAAAATTGATCAGCTGAATTTTGCAGAGCCTGACATGGCACTGATACAGAATGCCACGGCGCAGGCTGCAGCAGATCTTCCAACACTATTGAGTCATCTTAAAACACACGTTCACAATCCTGTTTACTGGACAAGGACAGTGGAAACCCTGAGAGATGTTCACGGCGTCAGCCTGATCCTGGAAGCAGGTCCGGGCAAAGTACTTTCAGGTCTGTCCAGGAGAATTGACCGAGCATTGCCCACCTTGCCGGTGGACTCACCAGACACATTGGCCAAAGCGCTTGAAGCGGCTTCAGTCTATACAGAGGTACGCGGATAATGAACGATCAACCTTTGAACGGTGCTGTGGCTTTGATAACGGGGGCCTCCCGTGGTATTGGCGCTGCCATTTGCGACACCCTGGGTGCTCATGGTGCAACCGTAATCGGGACAGCAACAACGGCTAAAGGAGCCGAGGCTATTTCGGCACGGCTGAAAACGCTGGGAGTTGCGGGTATCGGTATGCAACTAAACGTGACAGATGCAGAAGGCGCACAAGCTTGCGTGGCTGATATCAGCGAGCAATTCGGACCCATATCAATACTTGTTAATAATGCCGGTATAACCCGCGATAATCTGTTCATGCGAATGAAAGATGAGGAGTGGAATGATGTTATTGACACCAATCTCTCTAGCGTTTATCGCATGTGCAAGCTTGTCATCAAGCCGATGGTGAAGGCTCGGAAGGGCCGTATCATTAACGTCAGTTCGGTGATTGGTATCACGGGAAACGCTGGACAAGTGAATTATTCTGCATCAAAAGCGGGGCTGCTAGGCATGACGAAGTCGTTGGCACGCGAGCTGGGTTCCCGTTCTATTACCATCAATGCCGTGGCGCCGGGCTTCATCGAGTCTGATATGACCGATTCCTTGCCAGAAGAGCAAAAAGACAAGCTCAGGGGTGAGATTGCGCTGGGGCGACTTGGAACACCTGATGATATTGCACAAACCTGCCTGTTTTTGGCTTCAGACGGAGCTGCTTACATCACCGGACAGACAATCAGCGTCAACGGTGGCATGGTAATGACCTGATATCGGTCTAAAACTCACCGAATTGGCCCTGTGCCTCATCACCGATCTGGTTTTTAAAAGAATAGACCTTATTATCAGATAAGAATGTGCGGAATGGTTGGCACGCTCTGTAGTAAGACATTACAATGGCGGCACGGTGGGAATCATTTGTATTCTCAGAACCGCATCTTTTATTTCGGAGGTTGAACCACAATGAGCAGTATTGACGAACGCGTCAAAAAGATAGTCGTAGAGCAGCTAGGCGTGAAGGAAGAAGAAGTCACGACCAAAGCATCCTTTGTCGAAGATCTAGGCGCAGATTCTCTCGATACCGTCGAGCTGGTGATGGCACTCGAGGAGGAATTCGAGTGCGAAATCCCCGATGAAGAGGCTGAAAAAATCACGACGGTAGAGCAGGCTGTTGACTACGTCAACGCTCATATTGAGCAGTCCTGATCTTGAACAAGCCCGGGCACTGTGGTACAGGGTAGTCTCGATTTACGGCGTTAGCTGTAGATCAGGGTTACATTTTGCACGTGCAGTACCTGGGTGAAGGCCGCACTTGACACCGTAATTGCAACAATGATGATGCAAACGGTTCAATCTGCGGCCTTTGTGCATCAGCGGTCGATGTACATTGTGAGGCAACACGTAACAGAGACACTAAAACTGTGCTTTTGATAGCCGCGATTGGAGTTGAACAGATTTGACGCGTCGACGTGTAGCGGTGACTGGCCTTGGGCTGGTAACACCCGTTGGAGTAGATGTCGAAACAAGCTGGAACAACATTGTTGCAGGGGTTTCTGGTGTCTCATCTATTGATTTATTCGATACTGAAGCTTTTTCTACTCGTTTCAGTGCCTCGGTCTCGGGGTTTGAGGCCGATCAATACTTCAGCACCAAAGAAGCCCGAAAGATGGATGTATTTGTCCATTACGGAATTGCAGCCGGAATTCAGGCTATCAAGGATGCCGGACTGGAAGGTTCCGAGGGTCTTGACCTTGAGCGCGTTGGCGTGTCCATCGGGTCTGGAATTGGCGGTCTACCCAATATAGAAACCCAGCACAAGGCGTTGCTTGATGGTGGGCCCAGGAAAGTGTCACCGTTTTTCGTGCCGTCCACCATCATCAATATGATTAGCGGTAATCTTTCCATCAAGTACGGTTACAAAGGACCTAACAGGTGCACAGTAACGGCTTGCACTACGGGCACCCACAACATCGGGGATGCCGCGCGCTTTATCGAATACGGTGATGCCGATGTCATGGTGGCTGGTGGTGCTGAAATGGCGACCTGTCCGCTGGGACTGGCAGGCTTCGGTGCTGCGCGAGCGTTGTCGACACGAAACGATTCCCCGGAGGCCGCCAGCAGACCATGGGACAAGGATCGCGATGGATTTGTGCTTGGCGATGGCGCAGGCGTTGTAATACTTGAAGAGTACGAGCATGCCAAGGCACGCGGCGCTACTATCTACTGTGAGGTGGTGGGCTATGGCATGAGCGGTGATGCGCACCACATGACTCTGCCGTCTGCCAATGGCGAAGGTGCCGCGCGTTGCATGAGTGCTGCCATAAAAAATGCCAATATGGCGCCTGCCGATATTGATTACATCAACGCTCATGGCACGTCCACCCAAGCGGGTGATGTGGCAGAAACCGATGCCATAAAGACGGCGATAGGCTCGCATAGCCAGTCGGTACTGGTCAGCTCGACCAAAAGCATGACGGGGCATCTTCTGGGTGCTGCAGGTGGTATCGAGGCGGTATTTTCCATCCTCGCTTTACGTGATCAGGTTGCACCGCCTACTATCAACCTGGAAACACCGGGCGAGGGTTGTGATCTGGACTACGTTGCCAAGACAGCTCGCAAGGCGTCAATAAAGGTCAGTATGTCCAACTCTTTCGGTTTTGGCGGTACTAACGGCACCATTATCTTTGCGAAAGACGGCGTGTGATAAAGGGTTTTTTTCTTTTTATCGTATTGGGTATCGGGGCGGTTGCTGCCTACGGGTGGGTAGACTATACAAACTACCTTGAAACACCCATAGAAGCCGAGTCTGGCGGTACAACTTTTGTCATCGCAAGCGGCTGGTCGGCAAAACGCGTATCCAGCGAGCTGGAAGACAGAGGCATCATCGACAAGCGCTATTGGTTCGATTTGTATGCCCGGCTGAGCGACAAGGCCGGTCGAATTAAAACGGGTGAGTTTGTACTGCAGCCAGATCTGACAGTACCGCAGTTATTCGATACCTTTATTCGAGGCGAAACCGTACAGTATTCGCAAACCATCATTGAAGGTGCAAACTGGAAAGAGACCGTAGCGCGCATTGCCCAATCGGAAGATCTGACTCATACACTGGGAAATTTGTCTGAGCTTTCAGAGCAATCACTTATGAGCCTTCTCGGGTTTCCAGAGCTGCACCCTGAAGGCCAGTTCTTTGCTGACACCTATTCGTTTCCCCGAGGTACGACAGATGTTGAGTATCTGAAGCGTGCAAAGCGTGCGATGGATATCGTGCTTGCCGAGGAGTGGGAAAAGCGGGCTGAAAATCTTCCCCTTGAAACACCGTACGAGGCACTCATACTTGCTTCGATTGTAGAAAAAGAAACCGCTGTGCCTGCGGAGCGACCGTTGATTGCCGGAGTATTCTTGTCGCGGATCAACAAGAAAATGCGTCTGCAAACAGACCCTACGGTCATTTATGGAATGGGAGACTCTTTCGATGGCAACATTCGTCGCAAGGATCTTACGAGCGATACCCCGTACAACACATACACCCGTGCCGGTTTGCCGCCAACACCGATTGCCATGGTGGGCCGTGAAGCGATTAATGCTGTTCTGCAGCCAGAGAGTACGACTTCATTGTATTTCGTCGCCCGTGGCGATGGCACTCATCAGTTTTCCGAAACACTGGAACAGCACAACGCGGCAGTGCGCAAGTACCAGCTGAAGCGATAATCAACCATGCGCCACAGATGCTAACTGGAAGGGAGTACTCTCGCTGATGTCAGATGCTCGTGGAAGATTTATTACGCTTGAAGGACTGGAAGGCGTTGGCAAGACAACGAATCGGGAAATCATCGAACACCAGTTGGAAAAGGCTGGCATCGACTACATCGCAACGCGCGAACCCGGTGGCACAGACATTGGCGAAAAGCTCAGAGTGCTAGTGCTGCATGCCGAAGGCGTCATGCAGGCAGAAACCGAATTGCTGCTGATGGTCGCATCACGCCTTGAACTTGTATCGCAACGTATCGAGCCTGCATTAAGTGCCGGACGTTGGGTATTATGTGATCGTTTCATGGATGCCAGTGTGGCCTATCAAGGTGCTGGCCGTAATCTGGGCGTTGCCAGGATTTTGCAATTGCATACGCTGATGGGAATGACTCTACAGCCAGATCTCACCATTCTTTTTGACATGCCGGTAGAGCAGGGTCTTGCGCGTATGGCCGCGCGAGGTAAACCTGATCGGATCGAAAGTGAGGCGGTGGCTTTTTTTGACAGAGCCAGAGAGGCGTATCTGGATAGAGCGAAAAAGGATCCTGACAGAGTCACTGTTGTGGATGCATCAGCGTCGATCAAGGTTGTTGGTGATGCTGTAGCCAGTGCCGTGCAATTGCTCATCAACGCGCCTCGGTAAATAGCAATGGACGCACTGACGCCCTGTCCACCGTGGTTGTATGCAGAAGCTGCAACCCTGCTCGCTGCAGCTAACAAACAGCGCTTACATCATGCACTACTGATTACCGGCATCGATGGCATAGGCAAACGTGCTTTTTGTCAATGGCTTGCAGAAGCCCTGCTATGCACCGAGCGTGGTGATAAAGGAGCTTGCGGCGAGTGTCCTGCTTGTAGACAACTGCTTGCAGATGCGCATCCGGACTATCTGCCAGTGCATCCTGAAGGTGCTAATGCCGGCATCAAGATTGATACGGTGCGTGCACTGCTTGACTGGTTACAGTTGACCGCGGGTCAGAAAAGCTATCGGGTGGCACTGCTGATCGAGGCCAATGGCTTAAATCGCCACGCGGCAAACAGTCTTCTTAAAACGCTGGAAGAGCCTGCAGATAACGCGGTGCTGATTCTTTGTGCAGAGCGCATCGGAGCCTTGCCCGCTACCGTAAGAAGTCGATGCCAGAAGATTACCTTGACAATGGGTGACAGGCAGGCTGCTATCGACTGGTTAGCTACACATCATGAGCAGCCGGAGCAGGCTTTTCTGGAATCTCGTGATCGACCCTTTGCTGCCATTCGCCAACAGGACGAAGAATATCAAGAAGCTCAGAAGCTCATGAGGGCTGCATGGACAGACCTGTTTTTGCATAAAGGCAGCGTCGGCAGGATAGCCGACTCCCTGGCTAAGCTTGAGACTACTTTTTGCCTGGCGACATTTGCATCATGGTGCGTTCTAGCGGTTAAACGGGGCAATCAGGTGCCTATTGGGGTTAACTCAGCGGTAAACCTTGCCATCTCAGAGACTCAGGATCGTTTGAAATATGAGCAATGGTTCACGCTTCACGACCGTTTATTGCAATTACATCGCGCAGATAGCGCTAGCTTCAAGACACAGACTGTGCTCGAAGGAATTTTTGCCGATATACGGATCATGATAAACGGCTGAAGTCTTCCTATGACCGAACAACTCCGAAAAGGCATCATCACATTCTCGATATCTGACCGAGGTGCGTTGTATTCATCGTATCTGTCGTTTACCCGGAATGGTGGCCTGTTTGTGCCCACAGCCCTTAATTATGATCTGGGTGATGAAGTTTTTATGTTACTTAAGATAATGGACGACCCAGGTATTACGCCTGTATCGGGCACCGTAGTCTGGATAACTCCGACGGGCTCGCAAGGCAATAAAGCACCGGGTGTCGGGATTCAATTTTCTGGCGACGACAGCAGTAAGACTCGAAGCAATATAGAAAACCATCTGACTACGACTCTTAAAAGTGAGCGTCCAACTCAAACGATGTAGTGCTGTTGTTAAATGTTTGCTGGCAAGTTGATGTACCCTACGCGTCTCGTTTGTGTAGGAACACTCTAGTTTCATGTCTGCAAAAGCTCGACACAGCAAAACCGATAAGCCAAAAAAAAGTAAAGATGTTAAATCCGGGAAGCCCAAGGACGCAAAGCCTGCCAAAAATTCCAAGGGCAAGGCTTTGGCTGCAACAGACAAGGCTGTTTCACCTCGTGTAGCCAAAATAATGTCGCGTTTTAAAAAAGCGCGGCCAAGCGACGTATCGGACAAGGTCTTTGTGGCTGTCAGCCCGGTTCACGGTAAGGGATTATTCGCAGCTAAACCGATCAAAGCCAATACCGTGATCGGGCGCCTGCAAGGTATGCCGACGTTTGATGATGGCATCTATGTGCTGTGGATTAGCGATGAATTGGGTCTTGAGCTGACCAATGACTTCAAATACATCAATCATGATAGTAAGCCGAACGCGGCGTACTCTGACCTGGACGTCACCGTACTCAAAGATGTTGAGGCTGGAGAAGAATTGTTGCATGACTACGGTTGGTAGAACAAACTGGTCGCGCCTTGAAAGATAGCTCGGTATGCAACTGCACAGCGGCAAAAATCTTCGGCTGCGCCGTGCTCGTAGCCTATTAATTGTGCAAAAGGCTCGTACACTTTTACTCTGCTGCGCGATAGCTGCCAGTGCACTTTTGCTTGCCTGCTCTGATGCCAGTGTTAACCCGGGGAAAGCTGAAGTTTATCAAGTGAGTGGCTCAACTATGGGCACTTACTGGTCAGCGCGGTGGGTAGACGACAACCCGACAAACGTCACTGAACCTGCTGCTGTGCAACAAGCATTGGAGGCGGCACTCGCTCGCATCAATGCCTTGATGTCCACCTGGGATCCAGACTCCGAGTTATCCGAATTTAATGCCTCAATCAGTGCAGAGCCCATCGAGCTTGATAAGGAAACCTTGAAGGTCATCGATGAGGCACTAGGCATCAGTAGGCTCACGAAGGGTCGTTACGACGTCTCATTGAAGCCCATAATCGAGCTCTGGGGCTTTGGTCGTGATACCAGCACACCGACACCTGATGAGGCTGCCATAGAGGAGGCAAGATTGTCGTCGGGTTATCGCCAGCTGGTCCGTGTCGGCAATACCATCCGCAAGCGCAATCCGGAACTCGCCATAGACGTGTCGTCGTTAGCCAAAGGCTATGCGGTTGATGTACTGGGTAAGGTCATGCAAGACAAAGGCATTAGTCGCTTTCTAGTCGATATCGGTGGTGAGCTGATGGCAAGCGGCACTCGAGTCGATGGGCTTGCATGGCGCGTGGGAATAGAGAGTCCGGAAGGCTTGGTAGAGCAAGTTATCAGTTTGCACGATACCCATATCGCAAGCTCTGGCAGCTATCGTAATTTTCGTATGGAGAATGGTAAGCGCCTGTCCCACATTATTGATGGCGCTACTGGCAAGCCAATAGAGCATGATCTGGTATCGGTGAATGTGGTACACCAAAGCACAATGCTGGCAGATGCCTGGGCAACGGCGTTACTTGTGGTGGGAGAGGATGAGGCCCGACAGCTGATACGGCAACAAGCTCTGACTGCTCAATTAACAGTCTACCGTGATGGGCAGTTTGCCCAATTTCGAAGTCCGGATTTCGATACATTGCTGGTTAAATAGATGCTATCTGTTTGGTTTGCAGATCAGGGTTAGTAACAAGGTTTCTTAAACCCTTGTGCTGCGAGTACTGATAATTATTGATCAGACAGTTATCTCAATAGGCGGCAATTGTGTACCCTATTCCACGAACCCTTGACCTCAAAAATACTGGATCAAATATGAGCTCGCAGGCACCAAGTGATGTAAACGCTGATTTTTCGCAACGGGTTGTCATGCATGCTGATCAGATAGCCTGGGAAGCGTCGCCTATGCCAGGCGTGGATCGGCGACGACTGGACAGGGTGCAAGCTGCGCACGAACGAGTAACGACCATCGTCAGGTATGCCCCTGATAGTCAGTTCTCATCACATACCCACGGGGGTGGAGAAGAATTTATCGTGCTGGATGGCGTTTTCCAGGACGACTATGGAGATTGGTCAGCAGGCTCCTACATCCGTAACCCACCGGGTTCAAGACATACGCCTGCGTCCAGGCCGGGCTGCACTATCTTCGTAAAGCTATGGCAGTTTGATCCAGAGGACCGTACCTTTGTGCATGCCAATCTCAGTAAACTGGGGTCTGTTGCAGAGCAGGGGCGAGAGGGGGTTCGGGTATCAACTTTGTATAAAGATGATTTTGAGGAGGTAATGTTAGAGCGCTGGGCGGCGGATGCTCATGTTGATATCGACGCGCCTGACGGGGCAGAGCTGATGGTACTCGACGGCGGGTTTGTCGATGGTGACGACACTCTAATCAAGCATTCCTGGCTGCGAGTACCGCCTGGTGGTTCAGTGGATGCTGTAGCCGGTAGCGGCGGGGCAAAAGTCTGGATCAAGAGAGGCCATCTAGGTAAGTTAGTGTCAGTTTAGCTGGCTTGATGAAAATGATGCATGCGCCTCTATAGACTTGTTAATATTCTGTACCAGCACCCAACGCTATACCTGCCACGATGACTCAATCCCTCACTTATCTTGAACAGCAGTTTCATCGGATAGCGCAAATCTCCCATGCCTCGACATTTCTGGGGTGGGATCAGATGGTGGTGATGCCCGACGGGGGTAGTGAGCCAAGAGCGGCAGCAATGGCAGAACTTGCCAGTATGCGCCATGAGTTACTTGCCAGCAATGCAATCGGGGACGCAATCGAGCAAGCCAACGCTGAGCTTGCCAGTGGGACACTTCCAGAATCCAGGCAAGTCCATATTCTGGAAATGCAGAGAGAGTGGCAGCAAGCTTGTGCCTTGCCTGCAAAGCTGGTCCACGCGCAGGTTATCGCAGGCTCCAGGTGCGAACACGGTTGGCGAACGCAAAAAGCTGCTAACGATTGGGCGGGATTTTTAAAAAATTTCATACCGGTTGTCGAACTCTCTCGGGAAGAGGCGCAATGTCGACAGGCACAGCGCACAGAAGACTTTGCAACACCCTACGATGCCCTGCTCGATCTGCACTGCGCAGGGGATTCGCAAGCGCTCATTGGTGACGTCTTTACTGATCTGAAACAGGCATTACCAGAATTGCTTGAGCAGGTAATGGAGAAGCAGAGTAAGCGCTCAACGACTGACTTGTCAGGTGAGTACCCTGCAAGCCGGCAACAAAAGCTGAGTGAGCGTCTGATGAGCTTACTCGGGTTTGATTTTTCCAGAGGTCGGCTTGATGTCAGCCTGCATCCATTCAGTACAGGTGTGAGGGGGGATCAACGTATTACAACACGCTATCGTACCCATGATTTTGCTGATGCCCTACAAGCAACAGCGCACGAAACAGGGCATGCCAGTTATGAATCAGGATTGCCAGAACAGTGGCGATCGTTTCCTGTAGGCAAGGCGCGTAATATGTGTATTCATGAGTCGCAAAGCCTGTACTTTGAAAAACAGATCTTTCTTTCGCGTGCGTTCGGTTCTTACTTTATTGATGCTATTCATGAACATTTGCCAGGCACCCAAGAGTTCAGCGCAGATGACATCTGGTATGCGCAGAGCGTTGTCAAGCCCAGCTACATTCGAGTTGAAGCGGATGAGGTAACGTATCCTTTGCATGTCATGCTTCGTTATGACATCGAGAGTGCATTGATCAATGGTGAGATTGAGCCGCGGATGATTCCAGATTTATGGGAATCGCTATTGCACAACTATCTCGGTCTTGCCACTGAAGGTGATCATTCGAAAGGCTGTCTGCAGGATATCCACTGGACTGATGGCGCGTTTGGTTATTTTCCCTCTTACACGATGGGTGCTGTAAACGCTGCACAAATTGCCTCGATTATTAAAGTACAGTTCCCCAATTGGCGTGATCAATTCGCCCGCGGTGAAACCGAATTCGCAAGATCCTGGCTGTGTGAAAATATCTGGTTGCCTGGCAGTCATCTGGAATCCCAGGCCTTGATGAAACGGGCAACCGGGCAAGGTAGCTGCGCCAGATTTCTGCTTGAGCATCTGAACGATCGTTACCTGCAAGAGCTTGATTGATCAGTTCAGGGTAGACTGCAAGCCAATCAACAACAGGACAATTGAATGAGCGTGCCAGGCTTCGATCCGCGATGGACAGATTTTCCTGACTACATCATTGGCATAACAAGGCAAATCTGGGAAGAGCGTAATATCAGTACGCTACACCAGTATTATTCTGAAGACATCATTGTTCGCACGCCAGGTGTCGTATCTGTTGGTAATACAGCAGTTATCGGCGCTACCATGGCGACGCTTGCCGAATTTCCCGATCGAGCGCTGTTGGGCGAAGATGTTATCTGGAGTGGCGATGAAAATACCGGATTCCTATCATCACACCGAATACTGTCAACAGCGACCCACGCGCACGATGGTGTTTATGGTAAAGCCACAGGCAAAAAGCTGACGTATCGCATCATCGCTGATTGTGCTGCCAGGGAAAACACCATCTATGATGAGTGGTTGATACGTGACCAAAGCGCCATTGTAAGACAGATGGGTTGGCAACCCGATAGCTATGCGCGTGACCTTATAAAACGCGAGGGTGGTCCGGAGAACTGTGTCAAACCACTTACACCGGCAAACGATATCGAAGGGGCATATACCTCAAGCGGCAACGACCACCCATTAGGTCAACGCTACGCAGATATCCTGCATCGCATTATGAATGCTCAGATGTCGGCTATCAGTGTCGAGTACGACCGAGCCTGTGCCCTGGAGTATCCTGGTGGAATCAGTGCACATGGTCATGGTGATGCCGACCAATTCTGGATGGGGCTGCGTGCAGCATTGCCTAATGCCGTTTTCACTATTCATCATGCCATTGGTCGTGAAGATCCCATGATGGCTCCCAGGGCAGCTGTGCGCTGGTCATTGCATGGCAAGCATGAAGGCTGGGGAATGTTTGGTACGCCCACTCATGCTGAAATTTATGTGCTTGGAATCAGTCACGCAGAATTTGGCCCTTGGGGCTTGCGTCGGGAATATACGCTGTTTGATGAAACCGCTGTCTGGAAACAAATAGCACTCAAGACAGGCTAGCTTTTGCGCGGTTGCACGCCCACCAATCAAGTAATAAGAGAGTCATGAATAACCTAACACCCGAGATCACTCGCGCCACCACACACGATGCCGATGAGGATGTCAGAAATCAGGATATCCTGATTTACGTCAACGGTGAAATCGTACATCGAGATGCGGCGAAGGTGTCGGTGTACGACTCAGGTTTTATGCTCGGCGATGGAATGTGGGAAGGCATGCGGTTGTACGATGGACAATGGGCATTCTTTGAAGAGCACATGGATCGCTTGTTTGATAGTTGTAAAGCCGTATCGCTGGATATTGGTCTGGACAGAGAAGGTGTGCGCGAGGCGTTACGTCACACTGCTGAGGCTAACGCTATGGTTAACGATGTTCATTGCCGTTTGATGGTGACCAGAGGAGTTAAGGTAAAACCATTTCAGCATCCCAGTCTGTCGAGAAGTGGCCCAACCGTGGTCATCATCATGGAGCATTCGAAACCTGTCAACCGATTACAAAGTCGTGGTATTCGTCTGGCCAGCGTGCCGCAAGTGCGCGGATTACCTCATTCTCAAGATGCAAAGTTCAATTCACATTCAAAGCTTAATTGTGTTCTTGCCTGCCTTCAGGCAGAGGCTGCCGGTGCTGACGAAGGCTTGATGCTGGATCCGCATGGTTTTGTTAACACCACCAATGCCTGCAATTTTTTTATTGTAAGAAAAGATGAGCTCTGGACATCAACAGGTGACTACTGCATGAATGGTGTTACCCGACAGAAAGTGATCGATTTGTGCCGGATCAATGACATTCCAGTGCACGAGAAAAACTTCTCGCTGTATGAGGCCTATAGTGCCGATGAGGCGTTTCTGACAGGTACATTTGGTGCTCAAACGCCGGTAAGCGATATCGACGGCAAACTGATCGGCGAGGGCGGGGCAGGCCCTGTCACAATGCGTATCCGCGATTTATATAGGCAACTGGTAAAGCAGTATGTCGAAGCTCGTTAGATGGCGGCAACTTGTCATACGATCTGGCCTTGCGTCATATTTCAAGGGCTCATTGTGTTTCTGGCCAGGTTGATGCGTCATGCTCCCCAAGCTTTGGGGATCGTCTGCTTACCTCAAGTTTACTATCGCTGAATTTTATCGGTGTGCGCACACCTGGTAGGCCATCAGTATCAATCTGCATGCCACGTGCCTTGAACTGCGGATCATTGAAAACATCGTCAAGCTTGTTAATCGGCCCTGCAGGTACGACGGCTTTCTCCAGCGCTTCAAGAAGATCATCACGCCTCCATCCTGCCACGCAGTCGCCAAGTGTTTTTTCAAGGGCATGACGGTGTTCAATTCGGCTAGCGTTTGATGCGAATCGTACATCTTTGGAAAGTGCAGGCAGACCTACAGCATTGCATAGTCGCGTGAACTGCTGATCATTGCCCACAGCAATAATCAGATGGCCATCACTGACCGCGAAGGTCTGATAAGGCGCTATGTTGGGGTGTTTATTACCCAGGCGTGTGGGTGCATTACCACTGGCCAGATAATTCATACTTTGATTGGCAAGCACGCCTGTCATGCAATCGAACAAGGCCATATCGATATATTGGCCCTTGTTGGTTTGCTGACGATGTAACAGGGCGCTCTGGATGGCGATGACGCTGTACAGACCCGTAAAAATATCGGCGAAGGCTACGCCCATTTTCTGTGGCTGCCCCTCAGGCTCACCCGTAAGATCCATGATGCCGCTCATGCCCTGAATCATGAAGTCATAACCTGCGCGTTGGGCGTAAGGTCCATCCTGACCAAACCCTGTTATAGAGCAGTAGATAAGTCGTGGATGACTATCCAGCAGCGATTGTGCATCAAGCCCATATTTTTCAAGCCCACCGACTTTAAAATTTTCTATCAGTACGTCTGCCCCTGCGATAAGCTTCTGAACACGGTTTCTGTCATCTTTATTTCTAAGATTGCATACGATGGAGCGTTTGCCACGATTGGCTGCATGAAAATAGGCGGCCGTCTGCTCGCCATCAATGTCCATCCAGGGCGGACCCCACTGGCGCGTATCATCCCCATCCGGGCTCTCCACTTTTATAACATCTGCACCAAGATCCGATAATGTCTGGCCAGCCCATGGACCGGCCAGTATCCGCGCAAGTTCGATAACCCTGATGCCTGCTAAAGGGGCAGATTTTGTATTCATGAGAGATGCTTTTGCCAGGGGGTGTCTTCGATTCTTTCGCTGGCAATATGTGTGACATTTCGGTTATCGCCGTTAACTTCCATGATGCAATGAGCGCAATTCGGCAGCGGCGGTAGTTTATGAAGATCGGTCAACGCAACGTTAGTATAGAAGCCCAGTGTTTTCTTCATAATAGCGCCATGACTGACCACGAGAATGTTGGCATCGTTTGCAGCATGTTGATGGGCCTCGATGAGTCCCTCCAAAGCTGATACACCTCGTGCCTGAGTCTGGGCAGGTGTTTCTGCCCCCTCAACAGAAAAATGTGGGAGTGCTTTGTGATAGGCCTCAACCATATCAGGATGTGCCGCTTCGATATCACTCCACATCTCACCTTGCCAGATGCCCCAGCAAACTTCTCGTAATTGATCCATATAGCATATTGACACGCTATCAGGGCCAAGCAGGTTATCGATTGTCTGGCGTGTACGCACACTGCTGCTACAGTAAGCTGCCTCCAGTGGCATACTGATAAAATCCTTGCTGCGAGCGATGGCTTGCGATACACCAAGCTCATCCAGCTCAGAATCCAGCTGGCCTTGAATACGCCGCTGAACGTTCCAGTGAGTCTGACCGTGACGTACGAGATGAAAACGCATATTGACTATATCTTGACTAGAATAATAACAAAGTGGCTGGCGTCGTTAGCTCGTATCGCCCCCTTCGTCGTAGGCAATGCGTATTGAGCTAATTGTTAAATCCGCTGCGAGTAAACAGTGTAATGGAGGCTAGCTCAAGAGGGCAGTTATGAAAAGGGTAAAACCGATAGATGACAACCGACGAGTCTTGAAAACTATTGCTCAGACCAACCTGGGTATCCGTCTGGGTGAGTGGCATCCCTTGAGCGGCGGCGATTTTGCGCTAAGCTGTATTCGAATCCTTACGGCTGCGTACCACTCAGAACAAATCCGAAAGATCAACCGTCACATCACTGATTTGCAACGGTGCAACCCGTTGCCAGTCATCAGGTTTGAATTGGTTTAAATAGCCCTGTTTGCCTGCGTCACGATGAATTGTTACCTGTGCGTTGGCTACATCAATAATCCACGTTTCCGGAATACCGTGACGTGCGTACAGCGGGGCTTTGATGTCACGATCGTAGCGAAGCGTAGAATCAGACACCTCGATGAGCAAAAGCACATCACGTGCAGATGGCGTTGCATCCTTGTAAAAGTTGTTTCGCGGTTTTAACAGCGCAAAATCCGGCTCCGGTTCGCTGAGATCTGACAGCACGACAGGGTTCTGCACCCGCACAATGGCCTTGTAACCGACGGCCTGCACAAGCAAGCGGGTCATATGATCTACGATACCTGAGTGTGTGCTGCCAATCGGTGGCATATCAATGATCTCTCCTTCGATCAATTCCACCCGTTCACCGGGCGCGAAAATTCCGACCTCACCCATCAGGTGATATTCGGATACGCTCAATGGGCGCTTACGCATTGGTTCCTGAAATGCATTCATGGCATGTGCTACCAAAAGCTGAATAGGAATATTACAACAACCAGACTGCCATCGCTTAGCGATTTCTATTAATACTGGTAATTACTCCAGCATGCCAGCCCATCTCCGACATTGTTCTACGGATTGCTGGGTGCTATGAGGCCATCTATCCTGCAGCCAAGTAGCGTTTGGAGGCACGTCAGCGTGACGCTGACGAAGCTAAAGGACGTAGTGAGGATGATGATCGTCGTCCACGAAAACCGATGGTAGTTCTGGACGTGGCCCGCCATTCAAGCGTGACTTTGGAGTTCCCAAAGATGAGACACAGGATAATTTCGCCGATCCGGATAGTAGGATCACGAAATATGGCAACGGTGCCTATGAGCAAAGCTACAATGGGCAAACGGCTTCGAATCGGTGATGGGTTTTCGACAATTCAGCATGCGTGGATACGAGAAGTGTCGTAGTGAATGGGTGAAAAGAGAAGCTCAAACAGGCCTGCGGGCTGGGAAAAAATGAACATATCTTGGATCGAAACCACTGCTCGGGTAACTCAGAATTGTCTGTTGAGCGTCTCGGACAGGCTGAAAAAACACCTGGCGATTCTTACAATCAAAATCACTGTCTGCCGCGCAGACTCCTGGCTCAAGAGTGCAGTGATGAAAAGGGTAAAACAGATAGATGACAACTGACGAGTCATGGAAATCCATAGCCCAGACCGACCTGGGCATCCTGTTGGGTAAGTGGCGTCCCTTGAGCGGCGGCGATTTTGCGCAAAGCTACACTGCAACTGTGATCGCCCGAGAGGCAGGTGCTGCGAATAACCCGGCACTAGCAGCCGGGACGCAGGTGTTTATCAAAACTCATGCTACCCCTCCACCCAATCACTTTTCTACCGAAGCGCAAGGATTGCAATGGCTTGCACAGACCAACACTGTCCGTGTGCCCGAGGTACTCGGCGTCAGTGACGAAGCGCCTTATTTAGCAATAGCGTGGGTTGAGGAGGCGCCTGGAGCTCAAACAACACCTGACGGGGAGGCAGAATTTGGTCGACAGTTGGCGGCCATGCATCGGTTCGCGTGCAATTCGTTTGGTCGAGAAGATGAACGTTCCACCGGAAGCCTGGGTTTACCAAACGCGCCCTTCGATAATTGGCCAGATTTCTATGCATCACAACGACTGTTGCCGCTTGCACGAATAGCCGCAGAGCGACAAGCTCTATCCGCTAAAACCATTTCGACCATTGAATCACTGGCAGCCCATCTTGATCAATGGGTATCGCCGACCGTAAACCCGTCGCATTTGCACGGTGATCTCTGGGCTGGCAATCGGCTGGTTGATACTAACGGCCATAGCTGGATAATAGATCCTGCAAGTCACGGCGGGCATCGTGAATTTGACCTGGCAATGATGCGTCTGTTTGGAGGCTTTGGTGATACCTGTTTTTCAGCCTACAATGAGATGTTCCCGCTGGATGAAAACTGGCAGGAGCGAATCGCCCTGCATCAACTGGCACCGCTTATCGTACACGCCATCAAGTTCGGTCATGCATACGTTGGACCAATCGAGGATGCATTGGCCGGGTACGGGTTTTGATGCCAGCTTACAGAACGTCAAATCCTATCGGACCAATCATCCTGAGTTGAAAATGCAGATCGAGTCAAACCGAGGCCTGCAACGGCGAATAGCAACGCTACAGCACCATCGATTTTTTGACGAAAACGCTGATATCCCAATATCATACCTTTTATTGAAAATAAAACTGAATAAAGCGCGTTTGTAATAAAACCGACAACTATGGGTACGGAATGTGTCGATTCGTTAAGCGATTGTAACTGTTACAGGGGTCATAATTTTGGAAGGTAATGATTCAAAGTGTTTTACCAGTGAATACGAACGAATAAGCGGTTAGTTTTCACGATACTCTGGCCTTCAAATCCCCTCATTGGTGTATTCTTAATCTAACTTTTCAGCAAGCGGTTTTAACTATGATCACCAAAGCAAAATTCCGAGCACTTGTAGAACAAGGCCTGATAGCGTCAGTCAGGGTGGTTCCCGTACCAATGGAAATGTGCTGGTGCGTGGATGCAATCATTCGTATGCCAATGGAGGCTGGTTCAACCACTGATACGCTGGCGACACCAACCGACAATAACGCAAGTTCATCTACGGATAACTTACGCCGGTTCACCTCTATTGATGAGGCGGCCGAATTCCTGAAAAGCGTCGATATCAGAACATTCACGGTAGATACCAGTGATTCAATATCATTCGTCGGTGACCAGACAGAAGAAGTTCGCTATGTAGAACGCTCTGTACGTCTGTGGGACATGGACGATGAGCAGGAAGAGGTAAAAGCGGTCAGTTGATTCGAGCCAACCCGAGCCAAACACAGCAGCATCAGTTGCCTGATTGGCAGAATCTGCAGCTCATGAAGACGAACGAGTTGGTTACGATGAAAAATAATATCGATGAGTTTACGGTCTTTGATCCAGAACAAACGTGCAATAACCCTGGTACTGGCCATGGGTCTTCAGTGATGTTGTTGTGTCGTAACACCAACTTTACCTGATGGCCTGTGGGCTCTCTATATCTGCATCTGCGCCTGGTAAAACCCTGTTGCAACCGATGCGAGAACCGGATTGATCCTCATTTTTTTATCCCAATTGAGGCAAACGATGGTGCCATTCATACATTGAGGTTTGCTCGTCCGGTGCCGAACGAATCTGGTTGACAGCTACTTTACCATTTAGGAATCCGTCCTGAAATTTCGACAAACTTGCACGTCCGGCTTCAGTCAATGCCTAACCCCGATTGAGTCGATAGAAGAGCTGTACTCCCATCAATTCTTCGAGCGCGCGAATCTGCTGACTGATCGCTGCAGGCGTCACATTCAGGTATGCGACGACTAGTGAAGAGCTGAAACAGCGAGAATTTCTCAGCATCAAAGTCCGACTGGCCCCGGCAGTGAAAGCGCAATCCGCGTTGTTGTGTTCTCGTTAGTCCTCGCGTCAGCTGTCACTGACAAGGATTAAACAGTGAATCCTGATTTCGGAGTAGAAGCCATATGGGCTTTACTATTTCCTCAGAATATTTCATCCATGAGCAACGTTCTGCCCGGAGAGGCAGTAGCTACTTTACGCTCAGGCGGTTATCGTATGGTTGAGGCACTGGAAATATTGTTTGCCCGGTTCTAGATGTAATTTTTAAGTCTGATACCGGACCAGAGCAGCCTTACACAAACCAAAAAGTTGGGAATCTCGAATGGAACCTTCGGCACTATATCCGGAATTTATCGTCAAAGATCTTGATCGTTCATCAAATTTTTACGTTGGAATTATAGGCTTCGAGATTAAGTTCAGCCGACCAGAAGAACGGTTTCAATATCTGACCTTCGGGAGTGCCCATATAATGCTACTCGAGGATAATCAGAATCAGCACTCCAGAACTGGTCCAATGGAGTATCCCAGGGGGCAGGGCGTTAATTTATCCATAGTCGCACCTTATGTATCACAACTGGCAAGTTCACTTGAAGCGAATAATTATCCATTGCGAATACCAGTCAGAGATCAATGGCACAGGGAAAACGAAATTGAGCATGGCGAGACGCAACTATGGGTCATGGACCCTGATGGATATCTCTTACGCTTCATTTAACCCCAGTGTTGCATAAAATTTCGAGTCCAGAAGCCTCTAGAGCTGTATATAAGGCGCTGCACGGAATTTTTACTGGATTGAGCCTAGTCACTCTAGGTGAGATCCAGGAAAAATGAGTACAGCGCCTTAGATGCTGCTATAGAGGCAGCGAAGCGGTTCTGGGCCGGAATTTTATGCAACACTAGGGTTAAGAGCTAGGAACCAGAAAGTTTCGGCCATGAGTTCACTGTCTGTCTTGGGCAGGAACTAGCCGTTCGCAGATGTGCAGATGGGCAGATGTGCAGATGTGCAGATGTGCAGATGGGCAGATGGGCAGATTACCGAATGGACCGGCAAATGATGTTCCAATCCGGGTTTTGCATTCTTTCAAAAATTGCGACACCAAATCATTATAGAAAAATAGATTTAAAAACATGTAGGACTCTGCAAATGCTTACCATCGCGAATCTTTAGAAACATCAACTGCGTGTCTTCGGAGGAAGATACGATATGAAAACCGAACCGTTCATATATACTGGAAGCAGTTTCACTGTCTAGATAAACACCAGAGCAGCCCGCCCCCGCGCCCACCTATCTGATAACCAGCTACCACCTTTGTCCATTGAACGACTTACATTCGCAGAACTCGGCCTTAAACCTGCGCTCATTGATGCCATCGCAGGAACTGGCTATACCACCCCCACTGACATTCAGACAAAGGCTATACCGCTAGTACTTAATGGTAACGATTTGCTGGCTGCCGCTCAAACGGGGACCGGAAAGACGGCGGGTTTCACTTTGCCGGTATTGCAGCTGCTAAGTGAGTCGGGTAGGGGGCGGACCAAACCCGGGCAACCTCGATGTCTCATTTTGACGCCGACACGTGAATTGGCAGCGCAAGTTGCCCAGTCGGTAAAAGCCTATGGCAGGCACTTGGCATTAAGAAGTCTGGTGGTCGTGGGTGGCGTAAATATTAATTCGCAACGCATGGCGATGCGCAAGCCGGTCGATATTCTGATTGCAACACCGGGCCGACTACTCGACCTGACGAACCAGAATATTGTTCGTTTGCACGACATCAACACTCTTGTGCTCGATGAGGCCGATCGCATGCTGGACCTGGGCTTTATTCATGACATAAAAAAGCTATTGACACTACTGCCCGAAAAGCGTCAATCGTTGATGTTTTCTGCAACATTTTCGGACGATATTCGTAAGCTTGCACACTCCCTGCTTAACAATCCTGAAGAAGTATCAGTTGCATCGGCTAACGCTGCAGCAGAACTTGTTGAACATGTGGTGTATCTGGTCGACAAGAGCCGGAAAAGGGCATTGTTGGCTAAGCTGATCAAGGATCATAATGGCACACAAATGCTGGTATTCACGAAAACCAAAAATGGTGCTAACAGACTGGTTGAAAAGCTGAGAAAAGACGATATCGAAGTACTCGCAATTCACGGTGACAAGAGCCAGGGTGCGCGTACGAAGGCGTTAGCAAAATTTAAAGATGGATCGCTTCAGGTACTCGTTGCGACAGACCTTGCAGCTCGAGGTATTGATATCGAAAATCTGACTTGTGTTATCAATTACGAACTACCTCATATCACCAGGGACTATGTTCATCGTGCAGGCAGAACAGGCCGGGCCGGTACCAGTGGGCGGGCCATATCACTGGTCAATATTGATGAAGTCAAAGCGCTCAAGGCCATAGAAAAACTGATTGGTAAAACCATTCCACTGGTAGATGTTGAAGGTTTTACAGGACATACCGAGTTAGCAGGCTCCACCCTTGGGGTCAACAATAAATCTTGCAAGCCACGACGCAATCCTCGCAACAAATAAACCACTGACAAACGGTAGGCTACTGCGCCAATGCGTCGAGAATTCGCACCCAACTGCGTATGCCCTTGTGATAGCTTTTCAACGAATATTTTTCATTTGGAGAATGAATGGCATCGTCATCCAGCATAAAGCCTACTAACAGGCTATCCATATCGAGTATGTCCTTGATATGACCAACTACCGGAATCGAGCCACCACATCCAGCATATACGGCCTCGTTTTCCCACTCATCGCTTAGTGCTTTCTGCGCTTTGCGAAAGGCGGGGGCATCAACTGGCATAACAGTTGCCGGTGATCCGTCCTTGGTATTGTAGCTTGCTGCACAATCGGGCGGTAGTCGAGACTCAACGTGTTGATAGAACGCTTGCTGTATCTTTTTTGGGTCTTGTTTACCCACCAGTCGAAAGCTGACTTTGGCTTGGGCGATGGAAGGCAATACTGTTTTAAAGCCTTCTCCGGTGTACCCCCCATTGATGCCGTTAACATCACAGCTAGGGCGTGACCAGATTTGTTCGAGTACCGAATACCCCTGTTCTCCTGCAGGTGTCGATAGTCCTACTGCCGTGAGAAAATCATCGTCATCCGATTGCAATGATTTCCATTGCTCGCGTACATCAGCGGATAACTCCTCTACGCCATCGTAAAACCCTGGCAGCGTAATTCGGCCGTTATCATCGTGTAGCTCAGCGAGAATTCGATTAAGAACGCGTATCGGATTAATTGCAGGTCCGCCGTACATGCCAGAGTGCAAATCAATCGAAGGCCCGGTAATGGTGACTTCCTCACCTACCATGCCGCGCAGCATGGTAGAAATAGTTGGGGTATTGCTGTCCCACATGCCGGTATCACAGACCAATGCAAGGTCAGCTTGTAAACTCTCAGCATGGGTTTTCATAAATGGAATAAGGGAAGGTGATCCGCTTTCTTCTTCACCTTCAAAAAATACGCTGACGTTGACAGGAAGCGTGCCGGTTTTTGATTTCCAGGCACGACAGGCCTCTAGAAAAGTCATTAGCTGGCCTTTGTCGTCTGCCGCTCCGCGAGCCCGGATAACCTTACCAGCCGGTGTTTCCTCTATGGCTGGCTCAAACGGTGGGCTATTCCATAAGGCTAGCGGATCTACCGGTTGTACATCGTAATGTCCGTAAAACAGAACATGCGGCTTATCAGCATCTCCTGTCTGATGACCGACTACCATTGGGTGGCCCGGCGTGTCGTGTCTTGTTGTTGCAAATCCCATAGAGCTGAGGTCGTCGACCAACCAGTCTGCAGCTTTCAGGCATGATGCTGTGTACTGAGGGTCGGTTGAAATACTGTCGATACTCAGCAGCTCGAATAGTCTGTCAAGCGCTTGTGGCAGATCGTTGTCCACTCCTTCCAGAACTGCTTCTAAGGACATGGTTGGCTCCAAGGGGTTGGGCGGGATTGCCTGGTCGTGTCAGGCACGATTATAAACGATTAGACTATGCTGCTATGATCTTTGGCAGAAAGCAGGGCAATGGACATTCTTGAGGATCCAATATGAACTCGCAGATTGCACAGTTACGCAATGCGTTCAAAGACCAGGCGTACGTCGCGGATGATGATCTGGTTTCTGCACTGCATCTGGCTGACGCATTGGGAAAACCACTGCTGATTGAAGGCGAGGCGGGTGTTGGAAAAACCGAAGTGGCCAAATGTCTGGCTGCGATCGATAACGCTGAGCTTATTCGGTTGCAGTGCTATGAAGGTCTGGACGCACAACATGCCCTGTATGACTGGGATTACCAGCGCCAGTTGCTGGCTATTCAGATGGCCGCTAGCGCCGATCCGGAAACGTTGAAAAAGACGCTTTACAGCCAGGACTATCTTATAGAGAGACCTTTACTTAAAGCGATTTCCAGTCAGAGACCCGTGGTTCTGCTTATTGATGAGATTGACCGTGCTGACGAGGAGTTTGAAGCTCTTCTGCTGGAGGTGCTCTCCGATTTTCAAGTGAGCATACCCGAATTGGGAACGTTTACTGCGCGCACAAGGCCAAAGGTATTATTAACCTCGAACGGTGTGCGCGAACTTAGTGATGCGTTACGGCGACGCTGTTTATATCATTACCTTGATTATCCAGACCCTGAGCGTGAGCGCGATATTGTCAAAGCCAAGCTTCCAGATATTGATGTCCATCTGAATCAGCAGTTGGTAGCGGTTGTACAGAAGCTACGCGGCGCTTCGTTGCGAAAAGCGCCTGGTGTTGCAGAGACGCTTGATTGGGCTGCATCGCTTATGAAGCTGGACGTTCATGATTTGTCGCAATCGGTCGAGCAGGTTCATCAGTCATTGGCATGCCTGATAAAAACACACGAAGATCTGGTTCTTGTTCAACGCGATGAGGAAGGCTTTTCCGAGCTGTTGGGTAAAGCTGCAAATGTCTGATTCTTGTGCACGTCATTCTCAGCAACAGGGTTGACATGCACTCAGAGCACTTATCCTGATGATAGAACTCACTGAGCGACTACACGATTTTGCAACATTTTTACGTGCAAATGATCTGCCGATAGATCCCGGGACACGTGTGCAGTTTCAGCGAATAGCAGCGATGGGCTATGCGCAGTCACGCGCGCGTTTGCGTGCAAGCACTCGTAGTTGCGCGTGTAATAAGCCTGCCGACTGGAAGCGATTCGATGCTTTGTTTGAAGTGTTCTGGCAGGCAGACGGAGACCCGATCAGTGCTGGCAGTAATAGCAGCGGTAGTTCAACAGATCAATCGCTGACCATGGCAGGGCAGCAACGGCTGATTGGTATGGCCGGGACCTCCGAAAAGCAGCGACAGGAAGAGGAGTTTTTTGGTGCTGGCGATTTCAAGGCATTATCGCTGGCAGATTTTCGATTTGTTTTTGATCATCGTCAAATGCTTGAGATCGAATTACTCGTAGAACGTTTGGCGAGGCGTGCTCGAAAACGATTTTCCCGAAGAGAATATACCGGCTCCCGAGGCCATACCATTGATGTGCGTAAATCCCTCCGACGCTCACTGCGCTATTGTGGTCAGCCAGTGGAGCTGCGTTTCAAACGAAAACGCCAACGACTTCATCGTTTTGTGCTGCTGCTTGATATCAGCCAATCAATGGACGTTTACGCTCGGTTGTTTCTGCGTTTCTCACGAATTCTCATGACCGTGTTCCAGCGCTCGGATGCATTTGTTTTCAACACTGAGCTTAACGAATTGGCGCAAGGCTACTCACGCCTTACCGAACTGGATTTCGAGAGGGTGTTGAATACATATGGTAAAGGCTGGCTGGGCGGAACCTGCATTGCGCAGTCAATAGAAACCTTTAACGAGCGACATTTAATGCGTCGTGTGGATAGCAAGACAGTCGTTGTGATATTCAGTGATGGGTGCGACACCGATCCTCCGGAGAGACTGGCGAAGGCGGTATCTGTTATTCAGCGAAGGGCCGGTAAGCTGGTATGGGTCAATCCGCTGTTAGGCCGTTTTGAGCCGGGCGAAGCTGATCCCTATATGGACCCAGTGGTGCCTTATGTTGACAGCTACTGCAGTGCTCATAACCTTGCAAGTCTCATTAAACTGGAGAGTGTATTGTTGAAGCGCTAATACGGCTTAGGTCCAGGGACAGAAATGTGATCTTATGTTGTCTTCAGCCCTTGTAGTATATCCGTATCTTTCGTCACCGACATTGTGGAAAAAAATGAATAGCATTACAGAACCTGCCGATGCAAAGCAACGCCGAGAAGCGCCTGCAGTGGTCTGTTACGACGTGGCATCCGTGCCATCTCGTGCAAGCACGGATATTGATGCCTGGCGTGCCGATCTTACAGTGGTAGAGACCATTGTTGCCAAACCGCGTGATGCAGTGTGTTTTGAAGTGCCGGCTGGCTATGGCTTTCGTATACGCAGTGTTGACGGGCCGCAGGTGGGTGATCTAAACCTATGGAATCAGCACGATCTTTCAGAGCGGTTTTTCAGCGGCAAGACCCGTCAGTTACATGCAAGCCATGTCAGCACAGGTGATCGTTTATGGAGCAGCTTGCCATCATTACGTGCCCTGGCAACAATTACATATGACACATTAGCCTGGTATGGCTGGGATAAGGACGGCGCCGGTGTGCATGATGTCATTGGCACACGCTGCGATCCCTACACAAACCGACTACTTAAAAATATTGACTACCATCATTGTTGTCATTCCAATCTGACACGTGCACTTGCCACGCATCTATCAAAGCCTGTTTGTGAGGTAGAGCAATTTGTCCACGATGTCCTTAACGTTTTCATGTGTACAGGCTTTACGCTTGATACTCACCAGTACTTCATGAAAGCAAGCCCGGTACGCCCCGGTGATTACATCGAATTCATGGCCGAGATAGACCTGCTCGGTGCCTTGTCCAGTTGTCCGGGAGGCGATTGCGGCAGTACCCATTCAGATGATGAGACGCGCTGCTATCCTTTGCACATTGATATCGTCAAGCCCTCAGCGAATTACTTGTTACCGATTGATCCTCAACCAATTAACGCGTATGAGCGAAGTCACGGTGCTTAGCTTCATCGACCAGATGCTGTATATGCCAGGCCAGAGCCGAGTTACTGCTGATGACCGGGCAGGCAATACTGTCGCTTGCCACCTGGACTACATCGAAGGTGCGCAAATTGGTACAGCTAACCACAAGCGCATCGATATCCTGACCACCGCCAAGATGCGTTATGGCCGACAGCAAGGAGTCGCGGGATATTCGCGCAACTCGATAATCCTGTGTTTCATTAAATGTACCCGAGTTAGTTATCGAGTATCCACTATCGCTAAGGTTGGATAGTAAAGCCTGGCTAATGTCAGGTGAATATGGCGTCAGCAATGCGATGCGCTTGGCCCTGATGTACTGCAAGTTTGCCTTGATGGCTGTTACAGGATTTGTTACAGCCGTAGTCTTGCCAATCACACTCTGAATGGCCTGGGTAACCACCTGTTCACCGATTAGGGTAGAGGCAGAGGTACAGCCATAGGCGATTACCTCGAACGGCGCGTTGGACGGTAACAGGGACACGCTATCAGGCAGTTTTGCCTTCATGGCCTGCAGAGTTTGCTGATCGACCTTCTGGCTATTGGCGATGCGGGTATGAAACAGGCGATATCTGTCCGGTAGCCAACGCTTGAGTTCATCCTCCATGGTCTCGTCTGTTTGTAGAACCACGAGGCCTACAGCAGGACAGGATTTGTCATCGGCAGTCGATGTGAACGATAGAGATTGCATAGGCTTATTCGATCATTTGATGTGTGTTGCACCATGCAAAGCAGGAGATGCATCTGCCCATTGTGCGCCGGTAAGTGCAGCGCATATAGTGTATTGAAAGCTAAGAGCGCCTCGCCAGGGTATAGGTATCACTGTATCATTGCGTTATTCGATATGCTCAACCGGACACAATATAGCGACCCATGGACCAACAAAAAACCATCGTAATCACCGGTTGTACTCGCGGTCTGGGTAGAGCTCTGGTCAATGAATTTATCGCAGCTGGCCATACTGTGCATGGCAGTGCGCGTTCGCAACATGACATAGACGCTCTTAACAATCAATATGCTGGCCGCAGCAGTTTCAGCGTGGTGGATGTTGGCGATGCAACGGCTGTGGCAAGCTGGTGCCATCGCTTGCTGGAGCAGGATGGTCCGCCTGATATCGTGATAAACAACGCTGCGATGATTAACACACCAGCGCCGTTATGGGAGGTCCCTGTTGAAGAATTTCAGCGCCTGCTCACGATCAATATCGCGGGTGTTCATCATGTTCTCAAGAATTTGTTAAAACCGATGATTGATCGGCAGTCAGGCGTTATCATCAATCTGAGTAGCGGCTGGGGCCGGTCTGTGTCCTCCGAAGTAGCACCCTACTGCGCCTCCAAGTGGGCTATCGAAGGTTTGACCAAAGCGCTCGCTGACGAGTTACCGGAGGGTATGGCTGCCATTCCTCTAAGTCCGGGAGTCATCGACACCGACATGTTACGAGAGGCCTGGGGTGAAGATGCGTCGGGTTATCGTACAGCGCAGACATGGGGTGCACAGGCCGCACCCTTTATCCTTGGTCTTGGTCCGCAACACAATGGGCAATCTCTAACTACACCAGGTTAATTTGCAAAGTGACATTGGGTTTCGCTTTTTTTACTTGGGCAAAAGCTGTGAAAACAGTATCATCCGGGTATGCCTGAGACGATCCCAAGAAGCACAGCAACTGCCTATTATATTGCCGGGGTGGACGAGGTCGGCAGAGGCCCACTGGCAGGCCCGGTTGTCGCTGCAGCCGTTATTCTGAACCCGCGCAAACGTATTGACGGGCTGCTGGACTCCAAACTTCTCGATGAGACCACGAGGCAATTGCTGGATGTACAAATAAGACGCCGTGCTGTGGCCTTCTGCATTGCCGAGGCCAGTGTTGCCGAAATTGATTCCATCAATATTTTGCACGCCAGCATGCTGGCAATGAAGCGTGCAGTCGAGGGGCTGGGCGTTGCACCTGATCTGGCCCTGATCGACGGTAATCGTTGCCCCGATCTTGAGTTGCCGATGGCCGCGGTGGTCAAAGGCGATCAGCGAGTACAGGCCATAAGTGCCGCCTCCATCATTGCCAAGGTCGCACGCGATCGAATGATGGTAGAGCTGCACGAGCAGTTTCCGCAATATGGGCTGGCCCAACACAAAGGGTATCCGACACCGTTCCATCGACAAGCCATTTTTGAATACGGAATCACCGATTTCCATCGCTGCTCATTCAAGCCTGTGCGCGAGGCACTCGCCGCCACAGGTCGATTGAGTGAAACTGCAAGCAGTAGCGTAAACGAGTCCTGCGCATCGTGAGCGAGTCAGACATTTCAGCTGTTGCCACCCAATCTTTCGTTCACTTGAGTGTGCATACCGAGTTTTCTCTGGTTGACAGCACGGTGCGCATCAAATCGCTGGCGAAAACTGTAGCCGAGTCCATGGCTGCAGCTGCAGTGACCGATCGGGCCAACATGTTTTCTCTGGTCAAATACTATAGAGCCGCACTGGGCTGCGGCGTAAAACCCATTGCCGGCGTCGATATGCGCATCCGCGGCATGGCACCCGATGATGAGCTTACGCGCGTTATCATGCTGGTGCAGAACAATACGGGTTACCTGAACCTGACCAATCTGGTTTCCCGCGGTTATCAGGAAGGGCAGAGCGATGGAACGCCCGTGGTGCACATCGATTGGGTGTTCGAAGCGTGCGAAGGGATCATCGTGCTATCTGGTGCACTTGAAGGTGATGTTGGTAAAGCGATACTGCGTGGTCATCAGGATGAAGCCCGACAGATGGCCGAGCGCTGGCAGAGTGTATTTGGCGATCGTTACTACCTGGAGCTACAGCGTACTGGAAAAGCATCTGAAGAGATGTACATTGCCAGTGCCTGCACCATCGCCATCGACCTTGGCATCGGAGTGGTGGCAACCAACGATGTCCGATTTCTGATCAAGGATGATTATGACTCGCACGAGGCGCGCTTGTGTATCCAGAGCGGCTACGTGCTTGCAGATTCACGCCGAACAAAGCATGTCACACCAGAGCAATACCTGAAAAGTCCTGAGCAAATGGCGCTGCTGTTTGCCGATGTACCAGTGGCACTTGCCAACACCACCGAGATTGCCAAGCGCTGCAATCTGACTCTGGATCTGGGTAACCCGGTACTACCGGACTTCCCGATTCCCGATGACATGTCAGAAACCGAATTTTTCTATGCGTCGGCAAAAGAGGGTTTGGAGATTCGTCTGGGACAGTTGTACGACACCAAACGTGAAGACTTTGCTGACATACGTAAACCCTACGACGATCGTCTGCAACGCGAGCTGGATGTGATCGCCGAGATGGGTTTTCCAGGCTACTTTCTCATCGTCGCAGACTTCATCAAGTGGTCACGCGATAATGACATACCCGTAGGGCCTGGGCGTGGATCAGGTGCAGGCTCTCTGGTGGCCTATGTGTTGATGATTACCGATCTGGATCCGCTCGCCTATGATCTGCTATTCGAACGTTTCCTGAATCCCGAACGTGTTTCCATGCCGGATTTTGATATCGATTTCTGTATGGACGGTCGCGATCGGGTTATACAGTACGTGGCTCAAAAATACGGCTCGCATCGCGTCTCGCAAATTATTACCTACGGCACAATGGCTGCCAAGGCTGTGGTGCGTGATGTAGGTCGGATCATGAGCCAGCCCTACGGCTTTGTCGATTCCATTGCCAAGATGGTGCCTTTTGAAGTTGGCATGACGCTGACAAAAGCCATGGCAGAATCCGAAGAACTGAAGCGCGCCTACGACAACGATGAGGAGGTGACAGCGCTACTCGACATGGCGCTCTCGCTGGAAGGCCTTGCAAGAAATTGCGGTAAGCATGCGGGTGGTGTCGTTATTGCCCCTACAGCGTTGACCGATTTTGCGCCCCTGTATTGTGAGCCCGACGGGTCGAGTCTGGTTACCCAGTTTGACAAGGACGATGCGGAAGCGGTTGGACTGGTCAAGTTTGACTTCCTGGGTCTGCGTACTCTTACCATCATTGACAACGCGGTCAAGCAGATAGAAAAACACACGGGGGAGAAGCTGGATTTGCTGGCACTTCCACTGGACGATGCGCCCACCTACAAGATGCTTCAGGATGCACAGACCACCGCGGTCTTCCAGCTCGAATCTGCGGGTATGAAACGCCTGATAGAACGACTGCGCCCGGATAATTTTGAAGACATTATTGCACTGGTTGCCTTGTATCGTCCCGGCCCTTTGCAATCGGGCATGGTGGATGATTTCATCGATCGAAAGCATGGTCGCAAAAAAATGTCCTACCCGCATGAGGACTACCAGCTTGAATCGTTGAAGTCCACACTTGAGCCAACCTATGGCGTCATCCTGTATCAGGAACAGGTTATGGGAATCGCGCAGGTTATGGCCAGGTTTTCGCTGGGTACAGCCGATATTCTGCGACGTGCCATGGGTAAGAAAAAGCCTGAAGAAATGGCGAAGCAGCGTGCTGTGTTTCTTGATGGTTGTGCGGGCAACAATATAGACAAGGATCTTGCCGGCAATATTTTCGATCTGGTAGAAAAATTTGCAGGCTATGGTTTTAACAAATCGCATTCGGCAGCCTATGCCTTACTGTCATACCAGACAGCCTGGTTGAAGTGCCATCACCCGGCCGCGTTCATGGCCGCGGTGTTGTCGGCGGATATGGATAACACCGAAAAGGTTGTCGGGTTAATTGACGAATGCAAGATCATGGGCCTGACGGTGCAGTCACCCGACATCAATCGCTCTGCCGTACGTTTTTCTGTGGTTGACGAGAAGACCGTACTCTATGGACTGGGTGCGATCAAAGGAGTCGGCGAGGCGGCGCTGGCGAACGTGCTGGAGACTCGCGATACCACGGGTGTATTCAGTTCGCTGGATGAATTGTGCCGACGGGCAAGCCCGGGCGCGGTTAACAAGCGAGTGCTGGAGGCCTTGGTGAAAGCCGGGGCCGTGGATGAGTTGGGAGCTAACCGGGCCAGCCTTTTCCAGCATCTCGGCAGTGCACTTCGTGGTGCCGATCAATGTCATAAAAACAATGATGCAGGCATGGATGATTTGTTCGGGCTGGGCGATGCCGTAGAGGCCGATGTGCCAGAATTGATGGTTACCCTGCCAGACTGGTCAGACCGGGAACGTCTACGAGCGGAAAAGGATACCTTGGGTCTCTATCTCAGTGGCCACCCGATCAACGAGTATCTGGAAGAGATAGCCAAATTTACGCATGGCCGCTTGAAGGCGGTATGCGCCAAAGCATGCAGTGTTGATAACAGCGGTCCTGCCTACCGTAATCGTGGCGTGCCGGTAGTCGCTGCAGGGCTTGTTATGGGTGTACGCCAACGCGATGGTCAAGGCGGTCGTATGCAGTTTGTGACCATTGACGATGGCACAGGCCGCGTCGAGATAACCCTGCGTGGTGAACAGATAGACGACTATGGTCCGCGTATCGTAAAAGATGAAGTGCTCATCGTCGATGGTGATGTAAGTCCTGATGAGTTCAATGGTGGTTTCAAGATCAAGGCGCGTGAGATTTACGATATGGGTAGTGCCAGAGCTCGCTTTGCCAGACAACTTCTGATACGCCTGAACGCCGATCAATGGCCGGATAAAAACCTGGACCAATTGATTTCTACCTTGTCCAACTACAAGAGCGGCACCATACCGGTATGGTTCTCGTTCCGAAATGCCAACGCCGAAGCGCGCATTCGTGCAGGTAACCGCTGGGCCATCACACCGCAACTTGAATTGATGGCGCATTTGCATAAGCTCACGGGTGAGGAAAACGTGGAGCTTGTCTACTAGCCTGCCAATCGCTCAACATCACATGGGTGCTGCGATGCTGGCAGATGAAGAACCATGCCACACATTGGTGCCGAAATGTCGGCAGATGAGAAACACGCCACATACCGGTTAGCGCGATGGTTATGAAAAAAAAAGGGGTTGAAAAAAAGGGTGTTGATATGTTCCAAGCGTGCGCTACCGTCTCAGCATCTGGTAATACGCCAATAAATCTGCTAATACGCCAATAACAGAGCCTTGCTGCTAGACTTAGCGCCAGTCCCAGCCGGAGTTAGCCAAGACGCAATGAATCCGAACTTTCTCGACTTCGAACAGCCCATCGCGGAGCTGGAAGCCAAGATCCGCGAACTGCAGTTTGCGACTGAAGATGCTGACATTAATATCAGCGAGGAAGTGGACACGCTTAAAAAAAAGTGCGACTCGCTAACCAGCAACATATTTTCCAAACTCAGCAGCTGGCAGGTGGCTCAGCTCGCCAGGCACCCGCAAAGACCGTACACACGTTTCTACATTGATAATGTGTTCACCGATTTCGACGAACTACACGGTGACAGGCTGTATGGCAACGACAACGCCATTATTGGCGGGACCGCACGTTTGAACGGTAAGCCTGTGGTGGTCATTGGTCACGAAAAAGGCCGAGACACAAAAGAGAAGATTCATCGCAACTTTGGCATGCCTCGACCGGAAGGCTATCGCAAGGCCAAACGTCTTATGGAATTGGCGGAACGCTTCTCATTGCCCGTGCTCACTTTTATTGATACTCCCGGTGCCTATCCAGGCATCGGCGCTGAGGAGCGAGGCCAAAGTGAAGCTATTGCAAGAAATCTGTTTGTCATGGCAGGCTTGAAGACCCCCATTATCTGTACTGTTATTGGCGAGGGTGGGTCTGGTGGCGCCTTGGCTATAGGTGTAGGGGATAGAGTAATGATGCTGCAATACAGCGTCTATTCGGTGATCAGTCCGGAGGGCTGCGCCTCTATACTCTACAAAAGTGTCGATAAGGCTGCCGATGCGGCTGAGGCCATGGGCATCACATCACAGCGCCTGAAGGAGCTCAAACTGGTAGATCGTGTTATCGATGAGCCCCTGGGAGGAGCGCATCGAAGCCCTGCAGATATGGCAAAAAGTCTGCAAACAGCGCTTATTGAAGAGCTGGCCAAATTATCCGCCATGCCTGCAGATACGCTCCTTCTCACCCGAACCGAGAAGCTACGGGCTTATGGACGGTTCAAGGAAACTAGTTGATATGACTCCCACACATGCGGTAGCGCACTACATCGATCAAAACGCCGATGTAGGGCAATTTTGTGTGGCCTTCAGTGGTGGTGTCGATTCGCATCTGCTGTTGGTTCTTATGGCCCGGCTTCGCGATGTGAGCCGAAACTTCAATCTGCGAGCAGTGCATGTTGATCATTCCATTCAGGCTGACAGTGTCGCGTGGGCGGCGCATGCACGCTACGTATGCAGTGCACTTCGGGTGCCGCTTGAGATATGCCAATGCACCGTCGAGAAGGGGTCAAAAGGCCCTGAAGCATCAGCCCGTCGGGCGCGTTATCAGCAGTTTAACCAGGTGCTGCAAAAGGGCGAGCACCTTCTGCTGGCGCAGCACGCTGAAGATCAGGCAGAGACTTTCTTGCTACAGGCTTTGCGTGGAAGCGGCCCTGACGGTCTTGCCGGCATCCCTCGCAAACGGGTGTTCGGCAAGGGAATTATCGCCAGACCACTATTAAGTTGCTCGCAGCAATCATTGCTTGATGAGGCGCATGCCTTGAAACTTGAGTGGATTGACGATCCGAGTAACCAGCAATTGCATTTCGACCGTAATTTTCTGCGTTTGAGAATCATGCCATTGATCAAGGCCCGCTGGCCTGCCGCTGCACAGACCCTGAGTCGGTCGGCTATGCGAAGCGCGGCTGCCAGTCAGGCTTTGACAAGCGTTGCACAGCAGGATCTGGATAGCGTTAAAGTAGCCGGCAAACCTGAGTTAAGATTGTCGGTATTACGTCAATTACCTAAAGAGCGCTCATTCTCTGCCCTGCGTCTGTGGGTGCGGCAACGCGGACTGCAGATGCCGCGCTTACAGGATCTAGTGCAAGTACACAGCAATCTGATTACGGCAAGACACGATTCCAACGGCATCGTCAACGTACGCGAATATGAATTTCGCAAACATCGCGATAGTCTGTACCTGCTCATGCCTCTGGCAGAACAAAAGCCCTTCCGTTATGTCTGGGAAGCGCCATACAAGGATATATTCATTGCCGAGACCGGGGCAACGATTACCGCCGAGGAATGTTTCCGTCAAGGCATCCGTTTGCCGGAAGAGGGCAGCGTCACGCTAAAAAATCGTGCGGGCGGCGAACTTATTCGATTGGGCAATCCTGCCTTTCACAAATCGGTCAAGAAGGTTCTCCAAGAGTCTTCAGTGCCGCCCTGGCAACGAGAGAGCATTCCTCTGATGTACATCGACGATAACCTGGCTGCTGTATGGCAACTGGTGGTCGCGATCGATTATCAGCGTAAAATGACTATTGGCAATGGGGCTGAAGGTAGCGCGACAATAAAAAACAAGCACTTATCACCCCGATGGAAAAAGGCGACCCCGTCAGAGGTTTGATCCTTGGTGGAACAACGTTAAACACTGCAAAGGTACTCGGTTTGGTCGTATGGCAATTGTTAGCAGGCTTGTGTTCTGGTAACCTCAACTGCCGTTCGCATGTGAACAGCAATGCTCGCAGCGGGGAATATTCCGCGTCGTTTTTTCTGGTGTCGTATGCACGCCGCCCTAACAGATTTTGTCCATGACGCGTTTTATCTTCGTAACCGGTGGGGTTGTATCGTCCCTTGGCAAGGGCATATCTGCAGCGGCGCTCGCAGCACTGCTAGAGGCGCGTGGCCTTACGGTTACGATGCTCAAGCTAGACCCCTACATCAACGTCGATCCGGGCACAATGAGTCCCTACCAGCACGGTGAGGTTTTTGTCACTCACGATGGTGCAGAAACTGATCTGGATCTAGGTCACTATGAGCGCTTCGTCCGTATCCAGACCAGCCAGAGCAATAACTTCACCACCGGTCGAGTGTACGAGACGGTTATAGCCAACGAGCGTCGGGGTGACTATCTGGGTGCAACTGTACAGGTTATCCCGCACATCACCGATGAAATCAAACGTCGAGTAATGGTTGGTTCGATAGGCGCCGACATTGCGATGGTCGAAATCGGCGGTACCGTCGGAGATATCGAGTCTTTGCCGTTTCTGGAAGCCATTCGTCAAATGGCTGTAGAGCTTGGCAAGGAGCACACCCTTTTCATGCATCTGACTCTCGTGCCGTACATCGCCTCGGCAGGAGAAATCAAGACTAAACCTACCCAGCACTCGGTCAAGGAGTTGCGATCCATAGGTATTCAGCCGGATATCCTGATCTGTCGCGCCGATCGGCCATTGCCAGCAAACGAGCGGCGCAAGATTGCTTTGTTCACTAACGTGAAGGAACGTGCGGTAATTGCGGCAACCGATGCCGACACTATCTATGACATCCCGCGCATGCTGCATGCTCAGGAACTTGATGAGCTGGTGGTAGAGCAATTCGATCTGGACCTACCGCCTGCAGACCTGAGCGAGTGGCAACGTGTGGTCGACGGCATAAGAGCTCCAGAGAAAGTGGTTACCATCGGGATGGTGGGTAAGTACACCGAACTTACCGAATCCTACAAATCGCTTAATGAGGCGCTGACCCACGCAGGGATCCAGACCAATAGTCGAGTCAAGATACGCTATCTGGATGCCGAGAAGCTGGAGCGGGGTGAACTCGGTGCGCTGGGTGAGGTTCATGCCATTCTTGTTCCTGGCGGATTCGGTAACCGTGGTGTTGAGGGAAAGATCATCGCCGCACAATATGCCCGTGAGATGCAAATTCCCTATCTGGGCATCTGTCTGGGTATGCAAGTGGCCGTCATTGAGTATGCCCGTCACGTTACCGGTATCGCTGAGGCCAACAGCAGTGAGTTCGACCTTCACTCGCCCGACCCGGTTATTGCACTTATCACCGAGTGGAAGAACCCTAACGGTGAGACTGTAGTGCGTAGCTCAGATTCGGATTTAGGCGGCACCATGCGTCTGGGTGGCCAGTTATGCGAGATGACTCCAGGTTCACTGGCGGCCAGAATGTACGGTAGCGACAAGATCATCGAACGGCACCGGCATCGGTTTGAGTTCAACAATAACTACGCCAACCGCCTTACAGAGTCAGGGCTTGTGATTTCTGCGCGCTCCAGTGGGCCCAGCGTTAGCGACTCGGCTGCAGGTTCGCAAGCCACCACTGATAACAGTGGTTTGGTTGAGATGATCGAGTTACCAGATCATCCGTGGTTCATTGGTTGTCAGTTTCACCCGGAATACACGTCAAACCCCAGGGATGGCCATCCGCTGTTCACAGGTCTGATTACCGCGGCACTGGAGTTTCAAGCCAGTCGCGTTGCTGGTGCTGCTCGAGATCCGGTGCTCAGTGATGATTAAATCTTTGTAAACAACGCACAGCTTTGTTCTTGAAAGCTGCACACCCACTATTCTGTCCCCTTCGTCTATCAGAAAATCAAAGGCCCTAATATGCAACTGTGCGGTCATGAAGTAGGCCTTGAGCAGCCTTTGTTTCTCATCGCGGGCCCGTGTGCCATCGAAAGTGAAGCGATGGCTCTGGAAACGGCGACTGTGCTAAAAAAAATGACATCCGAGCTGGGCATACTGTTTATCTATAAGTCCTCTTTCGATAAAGCCAATCGTTCGTCATCGTCAAGTTTTCGTGGACCCGGTATTGAGGAAGGCTTGCGCATACTCGCCAAAGTGCGAGCCGACATCGGAGTCCCTGTGCTGACCGATGTCCATGAGGACACACCCATGGACGAGGTAGCCGATGTGGTGGATGTCCTGCAGACACCTGCGTTTCTTTGCAGGCAGACAAATTTCATTCAAAAAGTGGCTAAAACCGGCAAGCCGGTTAACATAAAAAAAGGCCAGTTTCTAGCGCCTGGCGATATGATTCATGTTGTTGAGAAAGCCCGTGCCGTTGGCAATGACAACATCATGGTGTGTGAGCGCGGCGCATCGTTCGGTTACAACAATCTGGTATCGGATATGCGCAGCCTTGCCATCATGCGCAACACGCACTGCCCGGTGGTCTTCGATGCTACACATTCAGTGCAGCTTCCGGGCGGGCAGGGCAGCTCTTCAGGTGGACAGCGCGAATTCGTACCCGTACTTGCGCGTGCAGCGATCGCAGCTGGCGTATCAGGTCTTTTCATGGAGACACATCCTGACCCCCAAAATGCGCTCAGCGATGGTCCAAACGCCTGGCCCCTGGGGCAGTTACAGTCGCTTCTTGAAACCCTTATTCGGCTTGATGGCACGGTAAAAGCTGGCGAATTGGCTGAAACCCCGTATTTGCCTCGGTAGTTGTGCCACAGCAGGGTGCATACTAGACTTTTTTTACTAAACTGGAATTATTGACCCCGATGACATCCCGAATTACAGAAGTCAAAGCGCGCGAGATCATGGATTCTCGTGGAAACCCTACCCTTGAGGCCGATATTACGCTTGCGTCAGGGGCCAAAGGTAGAGCAGCTGTGCCATCGGGCGCATCAACCGGAAAACGCGAAGCGCTGGAACTGCGTGACAAGGACGGGGATCGCTATGGCGGCAAGGGCGTTCTCAAGGCTGTGGAGAACGTCAACACCGTTCTTCGTGATGCCGTGATGGACCATGATGTCATGGACCAGGCCGGGCTGGACAAGATCATGCTGGAACTGGATGGCTCGGAAAACAAGGACAAGCTGGGAGCTAACTCACTATTGGCCGTATCCCTGGCGGCAGCTCATGCTGCAGCTGATGAAAAAGGCGTAATGCTGTTCGAGCATCTGGGTGGCTCCGAGGCAGTGAATTTACCAGTGCCAATGATGAATATCATCAACGGGGGATCACACGCCGACAACAGTGTCGACTTGCAGGAGTTCATGGTAATGCCCGTTGGAGTGTCATCCTTCCGCGAAGCCTTGCGCTGTGGTGCAGAGATTTTTCATGCACTCAGGTCGGTGCTGGCTGCCAAGGGCATGAATACTAGCGTCGGTGATGAAGGCGGTTTCGCGCCTGATCTGTCTTCCAATGAAGAGGCGCTTGAAACCATCCTCATTGCTATTGAAAAAGCCGGATATGAGGCAGGCAAGGACGTGTATCTGGCACTGGATGTGGCCAGTTCCGAATTCTACAAGAATGGTAAATACGATCTTGCATCGGAAGGTCGTGAGTTCGACGCCTCGGGCTTTGTTGAATACCTTGCCGATTGGGTAGACAAATACCCCATCATCTCAATCGAGGACGGCCTGGACGAAGCTGACTGGGATGGCTGGAAAATCTTGTCTGACAAGCTTAAAGACTCTATTCAGCTAGTTGGAGATGATCTGTTTGTTACCAACCCCAAAATTCTGGCTAAAGGCATAGAGCAGGGAATCGCGAATTCTGTACTTATCAAAGTTAATCAGATCGGCACCTTGAGCGAGACATTGGAAACGATTCGCATGGCGCATGCAGCTGGCTACACCACAGTCACCTCTCACCGTTCTGGCGAAACGGAAGATACCACGATTGCTGATCTTGCCGTGGCCACTCATGCCAAGCAGATAAAAACGGGTTCCTTGTCTCGATCAGATCGAGTGGCCAAGTACAACCAGCTATTGCGCATTGAAGAACACCTGGGAGAGCGCGCTGTTTATCCCGGTGCTGCAGCGTTTAATCAAGTGCTCTAGTCGTCGGATACGTTGAAATTCGAGCGTGAAGATTCTCGTTGCCTTTCTGCTTGTGCTGCTCCTGTTATTGCAGTATCGCCTGTGGTTTGGGGCTGGCAGCATCCAGGAAGTATCCCGATTGCGCAATGCAGCTGCCGAGGGACATGCAGAGCTCATTCGCCTGAACAACAGAAACAAGGCTCTGGCGGCTGAGGTAGCTGATTTGAAAAGCGGACTTGATGCCATTGAGGAACGCGCCCGCGCCGATCTGGGCATGATCAGCGAAGGTGAGACGTTCTATCAGTTTGTTCTTGAAGCCGGTGCCAAATATACAGACAATGAAGATGCTTCGACGGATACAGGCGCACAGATGGGCACACAAACCGGCACACAAACAGGCACACCTTTAAGCAAACAATGAGTAGTAACACTAATACGCCTTTTGCCAACACACTCACTGCCAGTACCCTGGATACACCGCTGTGGGTGATAGTACCGGCGGCGGGAACAGGTCAGCGGCTAGGTGGCGATATCGCTAAACAGTACCAGCTTCTGGATGGCGTCTCTATGCTTGAGCGCACGATAGATCGTCTGCTAGAACTCCCGCAGCTTGCAGGTCTGGTCGTTGTTCTGGCTAAAAATGATAAGCACTGGTCAATGCTTTCGAATGATGCTGATGCAAGAATAGTCACGACAACAGGGGGAGACACTCGCGCAGAATCTGTCTTGGCCGGTATTGAGTGCGCGCTTCAGCATGCCCCCGATGAGACCTGGATGATGGTACATGACGCCGCCCGTCCGCTGGTGGCCATTAGTGATATACAAAGGCTTATCAATGTTGTTTACAACAACGGGGCAATCGGTGGTTTGCTGGCCGTACCCGTACAGGACACGCTGAAAAAGGCAGATGAATATGCAAACGTAATACAAACGGTTGAACGCCAGGATTTGTGGCATGCGCAAACACCGCAGATGTTCCGTGGTGCTCAATTACGCAGTGCGCTTAAAAATGCCCTGAGCACTCAACCCGGGATGATTACCGATGAAGCTTCTGCCATGGAGTTTGCGGGTCATGATCCACAACTGGTGGAAGCCTTGCGACCAAACGTCAAGATCACACGTCCGGTTGATCAGGAAATGGCCTGCGCGCTGTTAATGCTTGAGCGTCTTTCAAAGGATTTAGCATCGGCATGAGAATTGGCAACGGCTATGATGTTCATGCATTCACGCAAGGTGATCATCTGATGATCGGCGGTGTACGCATTCCTCATCACAAGGCTTTTCTGGCGCATTCGGACGGCGATGTTCTGCTACATGCGATTTGCGATGCGCTGCTCGGTGCTGCCGCACTGGGTGATATCGGGCGACATTTCCCCGATAATGATCCGCAGTACAAAGGTATAGACAGTCGCAAGCTGCTGCGCCAGGTTGTGGCACAACTGACATCTGATGGTCTTGTATGTATTAGTCTGGACGCTACCATCATTGCCCAGCAACCCAAAATGGGGCCCCATGTAGCCGCCATGTGTGCGGTGCTTGCGGCCGATCTCAAGATGGAAATATCACGCATAAACGTCAAGGCTACAACTACCGAGAAGCTTGGATTCTGCGGACGTGAAGAAGGTATTGCAGCGATGGCATCGGTACTACTTGATGAAGATTCCCCTTAAACCTGAACAGCTGGAAGTGACATGACAAGCCTTGCAATTATCGGTGGTACGGGCCTGACCCGCATGGAGGGGCTAACCGTTACCCGACGCGAGATGGTCAAGACACCATACGGAGCGCCATCGTGTCCGATTATTTTCGGTGAAATGGATGGACAGGAAGTAGCCTTTCTACCGCGGCATGGAACCACTCACCGCATACCTCCGCACCGGGTTAACTACTGCGCCAATATCTGGGCTTTAAACAACGTAGGCATCAGGAATATCATTGCGGTGAGTGCTGTTGCCGGTATTGACACCTGTTGCTCGGTAGGTTCAATTGTCGTACCTGATCAGATCATTGATTACACGCACGACCGGGAAAGCACATTCTTCGATGGGGGTGAAGATCCAGTCGAGCATATTGATTTCAGCTATCCCTATGACGATAAGTTACGAGGCGCGTTAATTAATGGTGCGAGCACGGCGGGTTATATCAACCTCGTTGAATCGGGTACCTACGGTGCAACCCGCGGTCCCCGATTTGAGACCGTCGCTGAAATCCGGCGCATGGCAAATGATGGTTGCACGATTGCCGGTATGACCGGAATGCCCGAAGCCTCATTGGCGGCCGAGCTACAGCTGAGCTATGCTTGTCTGGCGGTTGTTGTCAATCCTGCTGCGGGTGTCAATGAAAAGGCTATTGACACAAGTGTGCTGCCAGCAGCGATCTCAGCCGGTATGGAAAAAGCACGGAAGGTACTCCTTGCGACCTTGCGTTCATCGGATATTCCACCGTAGTCGATCATAGTCGACCATAGTCGACATTGGCAATAGTGGTTTTACACTAGAGGCTTCATTGCCTCAGATTAGTCTACGTCACGTAGAAGGTTACGTGACGATGAATGCTACGTGCTACAGAATGCTACGTGCCACAGTAAGTCGCAGTAACTTCCTGATCAGGCGTTGGAGGGAATGTATAGGGGCTGTCTTTGTGTTCAGCGGCGTAGGGGGTTGTTACTGCTGTCAGCATCGAATGAAAATCACTGTAGTCATCCTCTTTCACGGCCTTATCGATGAACGCTTCAATCAAGTGATTACGAGGTATGACGGTGGGATTGACTCGTTGCATTAACTCCCGGCTTTGTTGTTGCTGGGCAACATCGTTATTATGGCGTTGTTGCCAGCGCAGATGCCAGTCATGCAAAGAGCCGCCCGCTGCAAAAGCTGAGGTGGGATCACGACGGCTCAGCTGGGTAAACGTAACAGTGAAGTCCAGCTTTTGCGCTTCCATATATTCCAGTAGATGGGTCGCTAGCGCCAGATCATCATCGTGTTCATCCATCAGACCAAGTTTTGCACGCATGCGTTGCACATAATGCCCGATGAACACTTCATCAAAACGGTTGATAGCTTCCTGGGCAAGTGCAACGGATTCTTCCTTGTTTTGATGCATGAAAGGAAGTAGGCACTGAGCCAGATTGACCAGATTCCATTGGACGATACGTGGCTGATTCTGATAAGCGTAGCGTGCGCCGCGGTCGATCGAACTGAAGACCTTGTCAGCCTGATAAGTATCCATGAAAGCACAGGGTCCGTAGTCGATGGTGTGCCCACTGATCGAGCAGTTGTCGGTATTCATCACACCATGAATGAAGCCGATGGATTGCCAATGCGCAACCAGAGAGGCTTGCGCATCAATGACGGCTTCAAGCAGGCTCTCAGCTTTGTTATCAGCGTCGATAAGATGCGGAAACTGATGGATAATTACGTGATCAATCAACGCCTGTAACGTCTCTTCATCACCGCGAGCTGCAAAGTACTGGAATGTACCCACCCTGATATGACTACGCGCTACGCGCGTAATGATGCCGCCGGGCATGGGGCCGTTTTCTCGCAGTACCACTTCGCCAGTGCTCACGGCCGCCAGTGCTCGAGTGGTTGGAACACCCATCGCGGCCATGGCTTCACTTACCAGAAATTCACGCAACACCGGGCCCAGCCAATTACGCCCGTCGCCACCGCGGGAAAAGGGTGTGCGTCCTGCACCTTTTAGCTGGACATCATGGCGTTGTTGTTCTTTATCGAATAGCTCACCCAGAAGAATGGCACGGCCATCACCTAGCTGAGGTACCCAGTTGCCGAATTGATGTCCGGCATAGGCCATGGCCAGCGCTTTCGAGCTTGTTACTACACGATTGCCGGAAAGCATGTCGATACCGTCGGCGCTTGTCAGCCACTGTGGATCCAGTCCAAGCTCAATAGCCAGCGGCTCATTGAGTTTTATGAGAGCAGGCGATTTGACGGGCGTCGGATCGATGCGCTCAAAGCATGCAGCAGGCAATTCTGCGTAGGTATTGTCGAAAGCAATCATGGCTGCGGCATATTCAGCTGCGCCTTATTGGCGTTTTGCATAGACAGGGACGACGATATTCTACAAGTGTTTTGCGTGATGACGTAGATGATCTTCCATGAAAGTGGCGATGAACCAGTAAGAGTGGTCGTGCCCCTCTTGCATCCTGTAATCCAGTGCCTGGCCAGCTTTCTTGCAGGCATCTATAAACAGTTGCGGTGTCAGTTGTTCTTCCAGAAACTGATCGTCGGTGCCCGTATCTACCAGTATCAGTGCCTTTGTGGGCGACTTTGAAACCAGCTCTGTTGCGTCATGACTGGCCCATTCAGCGGCGTTACTGCCCAAATAGGCTTCGAAGGCTTTCTTGCCCCAGGGGACTTGCGCAGGTGCAACGATAGGGGACAGTGCCGAGATGCTTTTATAGATGTCAGGATTTTTAAAGTGCAAGGTCAATGCGCCATGGCCACCCATAGAGTGCCCCATGATGCCTTGACGCTCAGGATCTACAGAGAACTGCTCTAGCACCAGTGCGTTCAATTCCTCAGTGATATAAGTGTCCATCTGAAAGTTGGCAGCCCAGGGCAATTCTGTGGCATTGATATAGAAGCCTGCACCCTGCCCCAAGTCGTACCCTTCATCGTCAGGGATGGTTTCACCGCGTGGGCTGGTATCCGGGGCGATAATCATGATGCCAAGCTCTGCGGCCACACGCTGCAGACCAGATTTTTCCATGACATTTGACCAGTTGCAGGTAAGCCCTGACAAATACCAGACAACTGGTACTTTGGCGTTTTCAGCCTGCGGTGGTGTGAACACTGCAAACTGCATGGGGCAGTCACATGCCTGGCTCGTATGTTCGTGTACCGACAACGTCCCTCCGAAACTTTTCCACGATGAAATTGTATTCATGAGCCGTTCACCCCTTTGAATGTGCGTTTCTGTTGGCTGGTACAGACAAGTCGCAGCTGCTTGCCTGATTTGCAGAGCCAGATGATAGACCCTGGATAAGAGACCCTGGATAATAGATTTTGGGTACTGGACCCCGGATGATAGACCCTGAATGAGTCGGCGGCTAGTGTATTCCTGACAATTGGCTGTCATCGGGGTTTTCGTCAATCGTGCTTTGCGCCAACTTTTGATAGTCTGGAGACACGACAGGCACACCACATCGAGAATCGCTTTCTAAATGACAAAAATCGGCATAGGAATCATCGGCACAGGCTACATGGGAAAATTGCATGCGGTTGCCATGCACAGCGTCGGTGCGGTCTTTGATACGCCGCTTCGTCCGGTTTGCGAGATGTTGTGTGCAACCACTGAGGCGGGGGCTGCGCAAAAGGCGCGCACCCTGGGTTTTCGTCGCTCTACGGCCAACTGGCAAACCCTGATAGATGATCCGGCGGTCGAGGCCATCATTATTGCTTCTCCGCAGTCTACGCATAAAGAGATAGCGCTGGCAGCCATTGCAAAAGGTAAACCGGTGTTATGTGAAAAGCCCATGGGCGCAACGATTGCCGAAAGCCTTGAGATGGCCGAGGCGGCGGAGAGTGCCAATGTGGTCAACATGGTGGGCTTCAATTATGTACGCACACCAGCGACCCAATATGCTCGACGTCTGATACGGGAAGGCGCCATCGGAGAGATCAGCTGGTTTCGTGGCGAACATACGGAAGATTTCTATGCCGACCCAAATGCGCTGGCATCATGGCGCACGCAAGGCAAAGCTAATGGTACGTTAGGCGATTTATCCTCACATATGATTAATGCAGCCCTTGCACTGGCTGGGCCGATCGATTCCTTGTGTGCTGATGTAGACACTGTTTTTGTCGATCGCCCGAACGCTAACGGTGAGCGGGAAGCGGTGACAAACGATGATCATGCGCAGTGCTTGTGCCGGTTCAGTTCAGGTGTCATGGGGCATTTGTATTTCAGCCGTGTCAGTAGCGGACGCAAGATGGGCTACGCCTACGAGATCAGTGGTAGCAAGGGTGCCATACGTTTTGATCAGGAGGATCAGAACGCCTTGTGGCTCTACAAGATGGAGGGGCCTGATGCCGAGCGAGGTTTTCGTAAAATTCTGACGGGTCCTGCGCATCCGGATTACATCAATTTTTGCCTTGGGCCCGGGCATGGTACGGGGTATCAGGATCAATTAATGATCGAGGCTCGTGATTTTCTGGCTGCTATCCATGCGCGTAAATCACGTTGGCCAACGTTTAGGGATGGGCATGAAGTCAATCGCGTGATACAAGCCATATGGACCTCCCATGATGCTAAATCGTGGACGAAGGTCTGAAGGGTCAATTAACGCCAGAAATAATAAATTGAAGATCGTCCAGCTAACCTCATCCAGAACGTTCGAATTCGTGTACAGGTATCCGTGTACCGGTCGTTTACGGGTATTCGAGCACATATTCGTGAGCAGGTAATAGCCGTTTAAACACTTGTTCAGCCGCTACGCTGTTTTCGATGGCGTCTGCCCCCCATAATAGACAATGCCTACTAATCTGGACACCCACCGTCGAATAGCTGTCGCCCCCATGATGGAGCTTACCGACAGACACTATCGTTATCTGGCAAGGCTTTTGACAAAGCACACCCTGCTTTATACCGAGATGCTGACAAGCGCTGCCGTGATTCATGGCGACCGGGACTACCTTCTGGGAAAGCATGCGGATGAGGGCCCTGTGGTTCTGCAGCTTGGGGGCTCAGACCCTGAACAGATGGCAGCGGCCGCCAAGGTTGGCGAACAATGGGGTTATCAGGAAATCAATATGAACGTCGGCTGCCCTAGTGATCGGGTAAAGGCGGGTCGTTTTGGTGCCTGTCTCATGGCCGAACCCGAGCTGGTGCTCGACAACATTACCGCCATGCGCGAGAGTGTGAATATTCCGGTCAGCGTAAAATGTCGGCTGGGCATTGATCGTGATGATAGCTATGAGGCACTTGAGCAATTCGTGGCGACGGTAGCCAGGAGCGGCTGCAGGTATTTCATTGTTCATGCCCGTAAGGCGTGGCTGGATGGGCTGAGTCCTAAACAGAACCGCAGTGTTCCGCCCTTACGGTACGACTATGTATATCGGCTCAAGCGAGAATTTGCGCATTTGCATATCAGCATTAATGGCGGTATTGAATCACTGGATGCCGCGCAGGAACACCTGCAGCATGTGGATGGTGTCATGATGGGCCGCGCCGCGTACTACCAGCCAGCCATACTTGCAAAGGTAGATGAGCGTTTTTATGCCGATGTGCCAGAGGGATACCTGCACCCGCCGGATTTTTATCTTTTGTGCGATGTCTGTCGTGCTTATGCGCTTTACATGCAAGGCTGGATGGACAAGGGCGTCAGGCTCAGTGCCATGAGTCGTCATCTGGTGGCATTGTTTCAGCAGGTACCTGGTGCCAGGCTCTGGCGTCGACACATTAGCGAACAGGCAAACAAGGCGCCCAATGCCGTCGTGTTCATTGATGAGGCGCTAGCGCACCTTCAGCCTTTATCTTTACAGCCTTTATCTTTACAGCCGGAATCGCAAAAGGCAGAATCGCAAAAGGCAGAATCGCAAAAGCCAGAATTACAAAAGCCAGAATTACAAAAGCCAGAATTACAAAAGCCAGAATTACAAAAGCCAGAATTACAAAAGCCAGAGTTTCAAAAGCCAGAGTTTCAAAAACCAGAGTTTCAAAAACCAGAGTTTCAAAAACCAGAGTTTCAAAAACCAGAGTTTCAAAAACCAGAATTACGAAAACCAGAATTACGAAAACCAGGCAGGTACAGCGCCTGATGCATGGTCGCGAGGAAGCGCCGCACAGCAATCGGCGGGACTACGAAAATCTGAAAAAACTCACCGCGTACTTGTGGGAATACAAAGGACGCGTACTTCTGGCACTGGCCTGTTTAATGGCCAGCAAGTTTGCCATAGTAGCGGTGCCGCTGTTACTCAAGGAGATTGTTAACGCACTCGATGAGGAGAGGGCTACAAGTGTTGTAGATGAAGTCGCCAATTCGGGCTCCATACTTGATGCCTTTAGCGGCAATGATGTAATGCTGGTCGGGCTGGGACTGGTTGCAGCGTATGGATTGTTGCGACTGGCAAGTTCCCTGTTCAAGGAATTGCGTGATGCGCTGTTTGCGCGGGTGCGCTACAGGGCGATGCACAAATTATCGACCGAAGTGCTCACCCATTTGCATGACTTGTCCCTGTCGTTTCATCTTGAACGACGCACGGGAAGCATTTCGAAAGACTTGTCGCGAGGTACCAACAGTCTGAGTTCGATTGTTAATTTGCTGGTATTCAATATCGTCCCTACAGCGGCAGAGTTCTTATTGGTTGCGGGTATTTTACTGGGTGGCTACGGTTGGCAATATACCCTCGTGGTCGTCCTTACTGTGGTTATCTATATCGGTTTTACGCTCATGTTTTCAGGCTGGCGTATGCAATTCAGACATGAAATGAACCGGCTGGATTCTTTGTCAAACGGCCGTGCAGTGGATAGTTTGCTGAACTACGAGACCGTCAAATACTTTAACAACGAGCCCCGAGAGATTCGGGCCTACAATGAGCATATGGAAGGCTGGGCAGATGCCGGTGTGCGCAGTCAGATCACCATGTCGACGTTGAACTTCGGACAGGCCGCAATTGTAGCTGTCGGGGTGACGCTGATCATGATGCTGGCAACGCGAGACGTTGCCAGTGGCGTTATCACGCTTGGTGACATTGTCCTGATTAATGCGTTGATGTTGCAACTGTTCGTTCCTTTGAATGTGCTCGGTGTTGTCTATCGTGGCCTTCAGTATGCGCTGGCTGATATGGATCTGGTGTTGAAGCTTCTGGAGCGTGAACCTGAAATTCAGGACAAGCAGAATGCTGTTGCGCTGGATATCAAAGAGGCGCGCATCGAATTCAACAATGTACATTTTGCCTATCTTGCTGAGCGTCCTATTCTCAAAGGCATCAGTTTTTGTGTAGAGCCTGGCACCAAAGTGGCGGTTGTCGGGCCATCAGGGGCCGGTAAATCCACGTTGTCGCGTTTGTTGTTTCGATTTTACGATGTTGATGAAGGGCAGGTGCTTATTGACGGTATGGATGTGCGCGATTGTACGCAATCCAGTTTGCGTGAAGCATTAGGTGTGGTGCCGCAGGATACGGTCATGTTCAACGATACGATTCGCTACAATCTTGCGTATGCGAACCCGGACGCCTCCGATGAGCTTGTGGCAGAAGCTGCCCGACGTGCCAATCTTGATACGTTTATCGCCCAACTTCCCCAAGGTTACGAGACCATTGTGGGTGAGCGAGGACTCAAATTGTCTGGTGGTGAAAAGCAGCGGATGGCCATCGCGCGGGTAGTCTTGAAAAACCCGCCTGTCATCGTTTTTGATGAGGCCACCTCCAGTCTTGATACTCGCAGTGAGCAGGCTATTCTTGAGGGGATGAATGCGGTAGCAAAGAGGGCTACCTCATTGGTCATCGCTCACAGACTTTCAACGGTTGTTGATGCGGATCAGATACTGGTGCTGGATGCTGGTGAAATCGTGCAGCGTGGTACACACGAGGTGCTGCTGAAACAAGGTGGCTTGTATGCTGATCTGTGGGAATTGCAACTAGGTGGTGAAGCAGACCAGGTGAATGAACAGCACTGAAACGTGCTGGCGATTTGTTGCCACAAGTTAGTGACGAAACCATCACCGAGAATTCAACACCGAGAAGTCAACACCAATGCGTGGATAAGCGGCCTTCACAACAAAATCTACCTGACAAGCTGAAGAAATTCATTGCGTGTATTGATATCCGAGCGGAATCTGCCAAGCATTGATGATGTTGTCATGGATGAATTCTGTTTTTGCACGCCTCGCATCATCATGCACATGTGTTGGGATTCGACAATGACGCCAACACCCCCACCGTTACTGACTTCAAGTACGGCCGTGGCAATCTGCTTGGTTAGCGATTCCTGAATTTGCAGCCGCCGTGCGTACATATCTACTATGCGGGCGATCTTGGACAATCCGATGACCTTGCCACGAGGTAGATAGGCAACGTGACACTTGCCGATAAAGGGCAGCATATGATGCTCGCATAGAGAATAAAGCTCGATATCACGAACGATGACCATCTCATCGCTGTCAGATTCGAAGATGGCGCCATTGACCACTTGTTCCAGCGTCTGATCGTAGCCCTGCGTAAGAAACTGCATGGCTTTGGCGGCTCGTTGTGGTGTATTTACAAGCCCGTCGCGGGTGACGTCTTCACCGATAGCTTCGATAATGTCAGTAAATGCTTTTTTCATTAGTAATAATGGTTGCCAGATGGTCAATCCGTTACAAATTGCCATAAATTGCGTATGTACATACAGGTACGATGGAGCGACTGACGAAGTAGACGTTCTGCATTGACAGTTGCATGCACAGCGATAGCATCAGTGCACAACTGTTAAAGATAATTGCTGTCAGGTACACACTAACGGGCATCATCAGCGTCCAAACTATAGCCGATTTAATCGCAGAGTAGCTTTTTCCTACGCGTCACTGATTTATTCGCTGCACTGAGCCGTCGATGCTGCCTTTTTGCATCTGCGGCATGACCGGTGCTTGTGATTCGTCGGATTCGCGTCGAATTCATTCATTTGGGGGATATATGAGTATTATTTTTTGGTTGATCGTCCTGGCACTTACCTTGTTCACGGTATCCAGGGTACGCCCTAGTCTGCCGATAGCCACGGTTGCCGGGGCGGTTATCCTGTCCGTCGCCTCTGTATTCGGAGCGCTTTCCGGTTTTTTCGGAACCCTGTTCGTCATCATTTGCGTTGTATGTGCTGTATTGTTCAATATTCGGGTCTTGCGTCAAAGTTTTGTCAGCTTGCCGGTGCTTAAGTATGTCCGTGCCGTATTGCCACCCATGTCGGAAACAGAACGTGCAGCGATTGATGCGGGCACCGTCTGGTGGGAGGCCGAGTTGTTTCGTGGCGCGCCTGATTGGCAAAAACTGACCAGCTACCCCGAAGCTACTCTCAGCGCGGAAGAGCAGTCTTTTGTCGACGGACCCACCGATCAGTTATGCGCCATGATGAACGATTGGCAGATTACCTACGAGCTTAACGATCTGCCACCTGAGGTCTGGCGTTTTATCAAGGAAGAGCGTTTTCTGGGCATGGTCATTCCTAAAGAATTCGGTGGCCTCGGCTTCTCTGCCATGGCTCACTCCGAGGTGGTAACCAAGCTTGCCACTCGCAGTGTCACAGGCGCTGTTAGCGTTATGGTGCCCAATTCACTGGGTCCTGCCGAGCTATTGCTGCACTATGGCACCGAGGAACAGAAGAACTATTACCTGCCGCGACTGGCAGTGGGTAAGGAGATACCTTGCTTTGCTCTGACTGGCCCTTCTGCCGGATCTGATGCTGGAGCGATGCCGGATGTGGGCATTGTCTGTATGGGTGACTTCGAAGGCAAACAAGTTTTGGGTATGCGTGTGACATGGGAGAAGCGCTACATTACGCTGGGCCCGGTAGCCACTTTGCTTGGACTTGCCTTCAAGGCCTATGATCCTGACAGGCTACTGGGAGATACTGAAGAACTAGGCATTACCTGTGCTCTTATCCCGACGAAAACCCCTGGCGTTAACATTGGTCGACGTCATTTCCCACTTAATCAGGCGTTCATGAACGGTCCTAACAGTGGCACCGATGTGTTTATTCCAATGGAGTGGGTAATAGGCGGACAACCCATGGTGGGGCAGGGTTGGCGCATGTTAATGGAATCTCTGTCGGTCGGTCGGGGAATCTCATTACCCAGCAATGGCGTGGCCTCCGGCAAGTCAGTGGCAAGATTTGTTGGCGCGTATTCTCGCGTGCGCAAGCAGTTTAATTTACCTATCGGCAAGTTTGAAGGTATAGAAGAGGTTCTAGGGAAAATCGCCGGCCTCACCTACACCATGGATGCGGGACGTCGACTCACTTGCGCAGCCCTTGATCAGGGTGAGAAGCCTTCCGTGGTATCCGCTATCCTGAAGTTCTATAACACCGAGAATATGCGTGTCATCGTTAACGACGGTATGGATATCATTGGAGGCAAGGGTATCTGCATGGGACCAGGTAACTTTCTGGCGAGGCCTTACCAGGCCATACCGGTCGGTATAACCGTTGAAGGTGCAAACATTCTGACCCGTAGTCTGATTATCTTCGGGCAGGGTGCTATCCGTTGCCATCCGTGGTTGATGGATGAAATATCAGCAGCCTCATTGCCCAACAAGCAAGAGGCGCTGGAGAGCTTCGATCAGGCCCTGATGGGGCATGTTGGTTATGCAATACAAAATGGTGCACGTTCTCTATTTCATGGTCTGACTAGAGGCAAGCTTGCAGACTCGCCAATCGTCGGGAAAAACGCAAAGTACTATCGGCGGCTGGCGCGCATGAGTGCTGCCTATTCGTTTCTGGCGGATTTTGCAATGTTGTTTCTGGGCGGTGGACTCAAGCGTAAAGAGATGCTTTCTGGCCGTTTTGCTGATGGCCTGATGCATATGTACATGGCCTCGGCAGTGCTCAAACGCTTCGAAGACACCGGACGGCCCGAGGCGGATGAGCCCTTGATGGAGTGGTCAGTTCGGCACGCCTTGTTCGAGACGCAAGTTGCACTGGACCAGATCTTGAGAAATTTCCCCAATACGCCTATCGGTCTAGTGTTGCGCGGCATTGTGTTTCCGCTCGGACGTCGATACCGAACGCCAAATGACAAGCTGACGCAAGCGTGCGCACAGATACTGCTGAGCCAGTCTGAAGCACGTGATCGCCTGACTGAGGGCGTTTATGTCAGTGATAATCATAAGGATGTTACCGGCAGCATTGAATATGCCTTGCACTGTGTGCTGGCGGCAGATGATGCCGAACGGAAGCTGAAGGATACGCGTCGTCAGCAACCTTATGGTATGGACTATGCCACCTGGTTGCAGCAATTGACGGCTGAGGATGTCATAAACCGTGAGGAGGCAGAGTTGTTATCAACCGCTGCTGCCGCGACAAAATATGTTGTGATGGTCGATGACTTTCCTAACGAAATGCTGCAGGCTGGCGCCGTCGCATCTCAGGATGCTGCGGTTACCGCAAGCTAAAGAGCGATCCGCTGAATTGCTATATGTTCGAAAGCAAGTTTTAGTGACTGGTGCCTGACCGATATCGGTCATCCTCGCGAGGGCCGGGATCCATAGCAATTGATGTGCATGGATGCCGGCTTTCTCAGAAAAGGCATGAATACTTTCTCGGCTAACTGATTACAGATAGATAACAAGCCCGCGACTCATGCAAGATCGCATCTTAACCCTGCAAGCATCGGTACATCCTGTCACTACCTATTCCACGGCTTGAATCACACCCGCTGAGTTATCAATAGGCAGGCTGGCTCCCTGGGTGGCTGCAAATACTGCCATTTGCCGCTGCATCTCGACAGTTGTAGCAAAGCTTTCACTGGTAGGGGCGGTGTCAGGCTCTGCACTGGGTACCAGTATTGATCCATGCCCACCGGCAGTAAATCTTACCGCTGCACCACTGTCTGAAACTGAGGCATCTGCACCCTCCAGGCCAAGCAACCTGATTAGCGGTTCTGTGCCCGACAGAGGCGCTGTTGACACGCTATTGGGGATAGTCTGGTCACCTATCACCTCAATCAGATGAACGCGTGGTGTGCCATTGTCGGCCAGAATGCTCGCATGATTGGCGGGATCGCCAGAATCAATCATGGTTTGTGCAGCTGTCAGGAACTGATTATATGCTGCAGACCCGGTCTCGACACCATTGCTGGCAAGACCTGCATTGATGATGGGGCCAAAGTTCTCGGAATTAGCGAGTAACTGAGAGATTCCCGCCCCTGGCATGGCAAGCGTCGCTGCCTGATAGCGGTTTTCGTAAGAGAGCATGGTAGTTCCGACTATGCCGCCGAGCGAGTGTCCGACATAGGTCAGGTTGCTTGCGTCGAGTGAAATGCCAGCAACAGGCTCTGGGCCAATACTCGCTGTCAATACGAAAAGGTCTGCAACCGCCTGTCGAAGGTTGTCTCGAGAATTGGCCAGATTGGCCAGATTGTAGAAATGCGTACCGGACGGATCCGGTTCGCCGTCAGGACCAGGCATGGGCGCCTCTGTCTCCGGGTCGATGGTAACAACATCGATACCAAAGGTTCGCTCTGTACTGCCCAGCGCGTTATTGGCGGCGTGCAAAAGGCTTTCGGTATCGGTCAATCCATGCATCGGCATATCGATGGAAAGCACTACACGTCCTGCGTCTGCCATGGCGTCGGCAATAGTCAGTGCCAGTGTGCGATTGCCGGTGATGCCGTGTTGGAATATGGTGACTGGCCAGCCAGTGGCAGGCATTTCGCCACCACCCATTGCGCTGGCATTGGGCACCGTCATGAAGACCGGGACTCGCACATCGGTAGTCTTGACTGGAGCGTAGTCGGGAATGTCGTTGTTGTCAGTGGAACCGGGTACGTTGTCGGCGGCATTTTTCCAGAACCCATTCAGTGCACTTGCGGGGTTGCCATCATCACCAACGGTGCTCTGGTAATACGGCAGATCAATGGCACCAATGTAGACGTCCGCCTTTCCCTGTAACGCCTCGATAGCATCGCTGGTGGTAATGCCTGCAGGTGCCATTGCCAGAGTGGATGGCGTGCTGACATCTTTCACTGCTTGCAATACATCGCGAGTGGACTGAGTACTGAATACCCAACTTAACACGACGTTTTCTGGCGCTATGTCAAGTTGTGTGTTCAGCACAGCAGAGTGAGATGCAATGATCCCGCGCAGTCCTTCAAGACTTTCGTTTTCAAGAACATCATCGCCTTGCAGAAGCCCGTACACCAGACTCTTCTGCATAGCCATACCTTGCTTATCCAGAATTCCATCCGTCAACACCACCAAATAACTGGTTGATGGCTTAAGAGGCTCAACAGGTAGAAGAATAAGCTGATTATTGGCTTCGACTACGCTTAAGGCTTGTGGATCAGTTATTTCTCCCACGCTGCCCATCACAGCAGAGCGGGCTGCTGCTCGTTGTTCCGCCGTTGTACCTTCAACGGGCAACATTGGCGTCTGAACTTCGAAGACTCGCACCGTCTCGCCCAGTCTGAGCGAATCCGGATCCAGTGATTCGGAGACTGCTGTGACAATAGGTGCAACGGTGGAAAAGCCATCGAGCTGATTGAGGGCAAATTGCGGATTAGCTAGTGTCTGAGCAGCTGGATCGCCGATAGGGATGTTCAAGGTTCCATCATCGCTACCTACAAAAAAAAGATTGTTGGGAAACGGCAATACGGGCGCAGCAGGGTCGGGATTAAACAGAGCTTGTGGCGCGCTGGCTTCGGCCGCAACAGCTGCAGCGTTCTCTTTACCCGCCTCGAAGTCATAATCTGTGTCGCTGCTGCAAGCGGCGATAAGCAGTGTGAGTGCAGGCACCACCAGCCAAGGTCGCAATGCTCTACCGGTGGGCTGCATGGGCCTAGTGTTGATCGTATTTTGCATGTCCATGGTCTCGTCTAGAAGTCCCAGTTGATTTGCGCGGATAGGATGTTGACACTTGGCTCGTAGATACCGCGAACTTCTGTACCAGCGCCGTTCTGTTCTTCATAGAGGTTGTCGATAGGGGTGTCGTCTAGCATGATCAAAGCGTAGCCGACATCAAATGAGAAATTGCTATTCACCTGATAACCCAGCCCTGCTGTAATCCACGTACGGTCGTTGCCCGGTATTCGTGTGGTCCGTCTTTGCGGACCAGGAATAGGGCTTTCGTCGAAGGCGTAGCCTCCACGAAGCGTCATCCTGGGTGACACCAGATAGCTCAAACCGGCTGAGAACCGAATCGCATCATCCCATGCAAATACGGTCACGCTGTCGGGTTGAACAGGGGTTTCATATGTCACGCGCAACTCTTCAAATGTGCTCCAGCCTGTCCATGTCAGGTCGGACATCAGCTGGATTTTGTCATTGACCTGCCAGGCGCCGGAAAAAGACAGCGTGGCGGGCAGGGACACCTCAGCATCACCTTTTCCATCACGCAGGAAGCCTTGCGTGATTGCTTGTGTCGTGTCGCTGGTGTTCCCATCCAGCAGCGCGCGAAGTTCGGCATTGACACCGAAATCAGCATCGCCATCGAGCTCGTGCTCCACACTATGACGATAGGCCACGCCAAGCTTGATGTCTTCTCGTGGCTGGAAAAGCGCGCCGAAATTAAAACTTATAGCTGTAGAATCGCCGCTGATCTCAGCTGTAGAGTCGGTTGCCAGATTGCCGGGTGTCAGATCTGCATTGACACAGTCGGCGCTACTGAAGCTTGTGTCTTCTCGCAAACCGAAAGATAAACAGACCGCACCTGAATCTACACTGCTTCCCAGTTCAGCGGTGAGTTGCTGGATACTGAGACCAAAGCCCAAACTGATTTTTTCTGATACCTCGTAGGAGAATGCCGGGTTGATATCAATGACGTTGATACCACCTTCCACGGCGGTGTATCGGCCCTTCCAGTCGGCATCGTATTCAGTTGACGAACCAAACGGTACACCAATACTTAACCCATAGCGCCATTTCTCGTCGATGGGGGCTACATAATAGAAATTCGGAAGTGTACTGATCACACCGGGATTCGCTGTTTCTGGTCCTGATACTTCGGCGCCACCCAGGGCATAGCCCAGTGTCGTTCCGCGATCAGTCCATTTGTTATCGCTGTCCAGGATATGCACTCCCACAGCAATCTCGCGACCGTCTATCTCACTCATACCTGCAGGATTGAACCAGACGGTGGAGGTGTCGTTACTGACCGCAGCTGATCCTGCGTAAGCGTGACCCAAACCCGATGCGCCATGTTCTATAAGGGCGAAGCCACCGGCATGCGCCGGATTGGCAAACCAAACAAAGGGTGCACTCACAGTGACTAGGCACTTTATTACCGATTGCCGGTAAAACCGCGCAGGGTGTCGGAACATAACTTATCCTCAAAACAGGTGAACGAAATTGGCGATCATCCATGACGCGAGGCGATCTGTCGGGCAGATCGTGAAAGTTCAGTCAGCAACTGACGTCAAATTGACGCATTTTGCCTGTTACGCCAATAGTATAGGACGAACTGGCATCAATTAACCCCTTTGTCAGGCAGAAAAATTATGTGAATTAGCCAGGTGTTAATTTTGACTTTATTGCCAAACTAACTGTCTGCACACATCAGACTCTGAGACAGCCAGTCTCTACTCGGTATAGTGCATGCATGAAAAGGTTACTTATCACGGGTGTCTTAATAGCGGTTACCGTCTTTTGTAACCAGACTGTGCGCGCACAAGAATTTTTCTTTGCCCGCCTTATTTATTCATCCTCCTCTGAGGATGACTGGCCACGCTGGCGCGCTGATTGGCCAGAGGCTGAGATGCACTTCAATGCTGGTCTGAACAGGCTGACACGCACGGATGTCGCACCAGAGGGCTTGATAGTGCGTATGAGTGATGAAGATGTTTTTGACTATCCCTGGTTGTATGCCGTAGAGGTTGGATCGATGGCATTGTCCTCTGATGAAAGGGGCCTGCTTCGAGAGTACTTGCTCCGAGGAGGGTTCTTGATGGTCGACGATTTTCACGGTGTGTATGAATGGCAACAATTCGAGGCTGTGATGTCCCAGGTTTTTCCGGATAGGGTTATTAAAGAGCTAAACGATGACAACGAGGCTTTTCACGTACTCTATGATCTTGATGAACGGGAACAAATACCGGGTATTCGGGCTCTGATGAGTAATCGAACGTATGAGAAGGGTGGGCGTGTTCCGCGCTGGCGTGGAATCACTGATGATGATGGAAGATTAATGGTGGCGATAAATTTTAATCAGGATATCGGTGATGCATGGGAACACGCGGACGACGCTCGCTACCCGGCCCCGTTAACAGCGCAAGCTTATCGCCTGGGGATCAACTACGTGCTGTATGCGATGACGCACTAACATGATGCTTTTGTGTTCTTCCAGGGTTGCCTCGGCGAAGGGTCCGGTAAGGGGTGTGAATAATTCCGGTTCCCGATTTGGATGGGAGCCGAGTTGATGATTGAGTGGCTATTCAAGTACCCGGTTTCATCCTGGCGAGAAGCGTCGCTGGGTTTCGATAGCTCGCTTCCGGAGCCGGGATTGTGGGTAGCAGTCCTTGTAGGACTCGTTCTCGTCGCAATAAGTCTTTCGAGGCGATCTGTAAGCAAGGGCCGACGATCGCTGCTTTTTCTGTTACAGGGCCTGATCGCAACCATTGTGTTGGTTATGCTGTGGCAACCGGCCTTGCGACTCGATGTTGCCGAGCAGGGAGAGAACACGGTGGCATGGATGGTTGATACCTCTGGCAGTATGCTTACCGAAGATGTCCTGTCGTCAGGTAACGCATCGGGTGATTCGCAAAATCGTTTGGCAGCAGCAACGTCGATAGTTGACGCCATTGCGAGTGATGATGCCGCAGAATTTGAAGCTGCTTTATATTCACAGGGGGAGACGCTTGTACCAGTATCGTCGACAGAGCAACTAGCGCTTCTTGACACATCGGCCACGACTAACCTGGCTGACGGGCTTGACGAACTACTAGGTACGGTTGCGCAAAATGCGCTGGCTGCGGTCGTGTTGATCTCTGACGGATCAGACAACAGCGATACGATCGATGCGCAGTGGTGGCAACGGCTAAGCGCTGCGGGTGTACCAGTGAACACTGTTGGTGTTGGTCAACTCATACCGCCTTCTGACATACAACTAAGCGATGTCAACATGGCTGAGCAAGCTGCACCCAATGTGCAACTCACTGCACGGTTGGATATCAATCATTCACAAGGAGGTAGTGCCCGAGTGCGTGTGCATTCAGCAGATGATCTTATCGTTGCTGAAGACATTGAATTGCCCTCCGATACAACCACCAGTGTGCACGAAGTATCTGTACCCTCGGGGGATGCCGGTATAAGACAACTGCGGTTTGAGGTGCTCAGCAATGATGGCTTAGCTGACCCCGACACCATTAACAACTCGCAACCTAGAGTTTTGCAGGTCAGTGATTCGCCAAAACGCATTTTGTATGTTGAAGGTGAGCCGCGTTGGGAATTTAAATTTATGCGTCGTGCGTTGGAAAACCACCCGTCGGTCGAGCTCGTGTCTTTGCTCAGGACCTCACCCAATAAGTTTTATCGTCAGGGTGTGCGAGATGCTGGTGAGCTGGCCGAGGGCTTTCCTGCGCGACGGGAAGATCTATTCAGCTACGATGCGGTGATCATCGGCAGTCTGGAAGCTGCGGAGCTCAATACAAAGCAGCAGCTGGCGTTACGCGATTTCGTTAGTGTGCGAGGGGGGTCTTTACTGATGCTCGCCGGTAGGCATGGCCTTGCCGATGGGGGCTGGGGCCGATCAGTGGTGGCCGCAGCGTTGCCGGTGATTCTCGATGCAAGGTTGTCAGCGCAGACGTTTGAGCGTCGGCGCAAGAAAGTCATGCCTACCGTGTCAGGTTATCGCACCGCCTGGCTGGCCCTCAACGATACGCCTGCAGCCAATGCCGATGCCTGGGAAGGATTGCCCGAGATTGCTGACTGGCAAGCCCTGGGTAATGTGAAACCCGGGGCTGTTACCTTGCTTGAACACGTTGAGATCGAGAACGATAGTGTGCAAGCTCAGCCATTGTTTGTTAGCCAGCGTTATGGCAAAGGACAATCACTGGTGCTTGGTACCAGTGGCACTTGGCGCTGGCAGATGAGTCTGGAATCTTCTGATCAACGTCATGAATCGTTCTGGCGACAGGTAGCTACCATGCTGGTTAATGGTGTTGTGCCGCGTATCAGTGCAGCGTCTGGAAAGGGTGTTTATCGTGATAGCAAAAGTGCCACATTGTCTGTTAACGCCTACTCTGCCACTTACGAGCCCTTGCGCGAAGCTAGCTTGCCAGCACAGTTAACGCTACCGGATGGATCAACAAAAACAGTAGAGCTGCAAGCCGATTCACAGCAGATTGGTCGGTATCAGACGCGTGTCGACACAACAATGGATGGGCCCTATACGCTCAATGCGATGACGCCATTAGGCGGCGAGTCGCCGCAGAATACGCTGGTCTCAGCCGAGCACTGGTGGGTTCGTGAATCTGGCACTGCAGAGAGCTTCGACAATAGTCTGCAACAGGATTTTCTCCAGCGAGTTGCCGACGCTAGCGGTGGACGTTATCTGCCGTTCAGTGATGCCGATAATCTTGCAGACGTACTTTCACAAAATAACGCGGCACTCAAACGCAATGTCAGTCTGCCGTTGTGGAATATGCCATTCCTGTTTCTGTGCCTGTTTATCGCCAAAGCCACCGAATGGTTGCTCAGACTGAAATGGAAGCGTCTATGAAACATTTTATAGAATCAAGACGTAGGAGGCGCTTGTTGGCAGTCGATCGCTTTGCAGGCTGCCTGAGCGCAGTGCTTATTTTTTCAAGCCTGTCCTTATTCAGCTCACAGCTACTGGCAAGAACATACGGTGTTGTCGTGTCAGGCTTGGGCGGTGAGCCTGCTTATACGGAGGCATTTGTTGATACATCCAATCACGTCAAGGGTGCTTTGCAGAGCCTGGAAGATGATCCGTCCCTGATTCTCAGTCTGGCGGCGGATGCTACTCGGGATTCGATCCTTGCTGCGATAGAACAACAGGCTTCGAGAATTCAATCGGATCTGGATTCTGACTCTGCCCAGACGTTCGGTGAGCCATCGTTCATTCTCGTGCTGACAGGTCATGGTAATGCGGATAGTGAGGGTTGGCGTTTTAATGTGGCAGGACCGGATCTTAGTAGTGATGATCTTGTTGCAGCTTTGAATACAGTGCCAACGTCAAGGCAGCTTGTTGTACTTGCGGCCAGCGCCAGCGGTGCTGCGCTGGATTCCCTGGCGCAATTGGGTCGGGTGTTGGTTACCGCGACCAAGAGCGGCGGGGAGATCAATGCTGTACGTTTTCACCAGTTTCTTGGCGAAGCCCTGCAAAGCGATGTGGCTGACTATGATCGCAACGAGATACTAACCATCGCTGAAGCCTATCGCTACGCCGAGGCTCGCACCGTGGAATATTTTGAGCAGCAGAATCTACTGGCTTCTGAGCATTCGCGGCTACGGGGTGAAAATGCTGATGATATTGCTATTGCACTTTTGGGCTCGTTGCGAGATGCCAAAGACGATCCGCAAGTCGCCTCCCTACTGGAAAATCGATTAACACTGGAACAGGCCTTCAAGGCTTTGCGAGAACGTAAACCTGATATGCCGCTTGATGAGTACTACGGCGAGCTGGAGATATTGCTGTTATCAATTGCGCGGTTACAGCAGTCAATTGATGAGGCAACCGGCTGGAGCGAAAATGATGCGAGAAGCTAACCATTTACAGCTCGCCAAGTGCGTCGCTTTGAGCCAAAGCATTCCAGTGTTGCTAAGTCCAGAGCGGCTTAATCCAGAGCGGCTCGATCCAGAGCGACTCGATCCAGAGCGGCTCGATCCAGAGCGGCTCGATCCAGAGCGGCTCGATCCAGAGCGGCTCGATCCAGAGCGGCTCGATCCAGAGCGGCAGAACTTGCTACTAGCTCACCTGGCTACTGTGATTTTTTTCACTCTGGCCTTGTGGGTAGCGCCCTCATACGCATTTTCGATTCACTATGACAGTTCAAGATCTGAGTCGATTCGTAGTTGCGACGATCTTCTCTATCGTGGCGAAGCTGATGCATCGCGGCACTGTTACACTCAATTGCTCGATTTTGCCGAGGGTCTGGACAAGGCTGACGCAGCAGCGGCGCTGGGTGATATCCGCCAGGCGAACCGTTTGTATCGTGAACTTGCAGCAAACAATAACGACCCGTCCATCAAGACTCACTGGGCCTACCTATACCTGCAGACTCATCAGGTTAGCGATGCCGAAGCCCTTTTCCGTGAAGCGCTGCTTTACGATGCTGACTGGCTGCCTGCAAAGGTCGGTTTGGCCAAAAGTCTGGCGGAGGGCTTTGAAGGTCGGGCAAGAGAGTTGCTTGATACAATTCTGACAGATCACCCGAACAACGTACATGCGCTTTTGATCAAGGCACGTATCGAGCTTGAGTTACAGAACGTAGAAGGGGCCAGAGAGCTGCTTGCAAAGGCGTTTACAGAAGCCGAGGCCAAGGGGCATCCGCCACTGGAGATTTATGCGCTTAACGCGGGCGCCAATCTGCTTGAGGATGAGTCACTCAAACCCTGGGTGGATAAAGCCCTTGAGTACAATCCGCGTTACGGCGATGTGTATGCGATACCCGCGCATTTTTATATCATCACCTATCGTTACAGGGAGGCGGTCGATCTCTACCAACGGGCCGTGGTTATTGATAACGATCTTGCCACTGCGCATCGCGATCTGGGCATCAATCAGTTGCGCATCAACAACGTTCATGCTGCACGCTATCACCTGCAGCAAGCCTACGAGCGTGATTCGTTTGATGCGCAAACCGTCAACACGCTTCGCCTGCTCGATGATCTGGACAAAATGCGCGTTAGTTCAATCGATGTGCCAGATCCCGATGATGCGGACAGCATTCTGGGGCGTGTGCTGATAAGACTTGATCGGGAGGATGCCGATGCGCTTGAGCCTTATGTTATCGATCTTTCAGTGAGGGCTGTGCAACTGTTCACCAAGCGATATGATTTCAAGTTGCGACGTCCGATGGTCGTCGAGCTGTACCATGAGCATGACGATTTTGCCGTGCGAACCGTCAGTACACCGGGTATTGGTTTATTAGGTGTGACATTCGGATACCTGACCGCTATGGATAGCCCGAAAGCACGTGCAGCAGGCTCGTTTCACTGGGGTAGCACCCTGTGGCATGAAATCGCGCATGTGTTTACGCTTGAAGCTACCAATCACCGATTGCCACGTTGGTTCAGTGAAGGTCTGTCGGTGTATGAAGAGTGGAATACAGGACCCTTGGCAGATCGTGAATTGTCACTGGATGTACTAACCGCCATAAAACAGGGGCAATTGCTACCGCTTGCCTCACTTGATCAGGGTTTTGTGCGTCCCAGTTACGAAGGGCAAGTACAAGTGTCCTACATGCAGGCGGGTCTTGTGTGTGACTTTATTGCCAAACGCTGGGGGCACGAAGCACTGGTGACGATGCTCAAGCAATTCGCTGACGGTGCCAGCACATCAATGGCATTGCGTGCAGCACTAGGCGAGGATTATTCGGTTTTCGATAGCGCATTTACTGATTTTCTGCAGGTACAGTGGGGTTCGATACTGGATACGCTGGACGAGTACAGCGCAATAACCAGACAACTGGAGGGGGCACTTGAATTTGCAGACTGGACCAGTGCAGAAGCATTGGCCCGTGATTTGATCAGGCGCTACCCTGAACGAGTCGGCCAAGGCAGTGCCTATCTGGTTCTTGCCTCGGCATTGTCTGAGCAGGGGCTGGATGATGATGCTGTTGAAGTGTTGCTGGAGTGGCACCAACGCGGTGGTCATGATCCTGATAGCCTCTATGAGCTTATCGTTGATCTGCGTGCGCGAGAGCGCTTTGACGCTGCGGTGGGTGTAATGGAGTCACTCAACTGGGTAATGCCATACGGCACTGATGTCCATCAATGGCTGGGTGAGCATTATCTGGATAGCAATGACCCGCAGCGTGCCTTGCGTGAATTCAATGCCTTATTGGGCATGCAAGTTACCGATACGGCCTCAGCCCATCTGGGCAAGGCGCGCGCTAATCTATTACTCGACAACAAAGTCGAAGCACGACGCCAAGTGCTGTATGCGCTTGAAAGTGCCCCGTTTTATCGACCTGCTCAACAATTGCTGCTTACCTTATCTGCTGGAGAATGACGTGACCGAGTCTGATTTCAATACTGCTGAAACAGCACAAATTGTCGATGAGTTTCGTTCTGTGACCCGACGTCTGCGCTCAGAGGTCGGACGCATTGTTGTAGGTCAGGACGAGGTTGTCGAGCATTTACTCATCACGTTGTTGGTGGGTGGGCATTGCCTGGTGACTGGCATGCCGGGCACCGCGAAAACATTGCTTGTGCGCACGCTCTCCGATGCATTGGGGTTGCAGTTCGATCGCATTCAGTTTACGCCCGACTTGATGCCTACCGATATAACCGGAACCGACATCATCGAGGACGATGAAAATGGTAAGCGCAACTGGCGTTTTATACCCGGACCCATTTTTACCAATGTGTTGCTTGCCGATGAGATCAACCGGACGCCACCCAAAACGCAGGCTGCTCTTCTGGAGGCAATGCAGGAGTACTCAGCCACTGTGCGTGGGACTCAGCATACAATAAAAAAACCTTTTTTCGTTTTAGCCACACAAAATCCGTTGGAACTTGAGGGCACCTATCCTTTGCCTGAAGCACAACTGGACAGGTTTTTATTTAATGTCATGCTCGATTATCTTCCTCTGGAAGATGAGATGACCGTGGTGGAACGATTCACCAGCGATACGCCGCCGGAGCCTGTAACTGCCTGTACCAATGCTCAGCAGATACTGGTATTTCAGCATCTGACGCGACAAGTCCCCGTCAGCCGGCAGGTGGGACGTTATGCCGTGGAACTGGTTCGAGCAACGCGCCCTGACGATCCTGCCGCGACCCCGAAGGTTAAGCAATACGTAAAATTCGGAGCATCTGTGCGAGCAGCCTTGTTTATTACATTGGCAGCGAAGGCCAGGGCGTTGATGGCCGGGCGTTATCATGTCACAACAGAGGATATCGATGCCTTGGCAGCACCGGTTTTACGTCATCGGGTCATGCTTAACTACTTTGCCGAAGCCGATGGTTTGACTATCGATGATGTCTTGCGAGATCTGGTCGATCAACGTGTTGCGGCTTAAGCTGGGTACCTGCTAAACGTGTCTGCACAAATCGCCAATCGATTACTCAAGCCTGAAGTGCTTGCCCGTCTTGGCTCTCTTGAGCTCATTGCCAGAACGGTAGTCGATGGCGTGAGCACTGGTTTGCATCGGTCCCCGCATTTCGGATTCAGTCAGGAATTTGCCGAGTATCGTGCTTACAACGAGGGTGATGATCTTCGTTACGTGGACTGGAATGTCTATGCGCGCACTGATAGAACCTATATCAAACGTTTTCAGGGTGAAACCAATACTGCGATTAATCTGCTACTCGATACCAGTGCATCAATGGCGTTCGGCAGCCCTGTCAGTAAAATAGAGCAGGCAACCTTTTTGATGGCATCACTTGCCTATGTCACGCGCAAGCAACACGATGCATTGGGACTGTCTGTATTTGACGAAGATGTGCGGGAGTATCAGGCAGCGTCGGCACGTCCTGATAGTTTGCCGCGTGCACTGGCGTTGCTCGAGCGAACAACAGCAGGCGAGGGTACGGATATCCTAAAGGCACTTTCCAGCTTGCGGGCAAGTATCAGCAGGCGAGGTTTGTTGGTGGTTGTATCGGATTTATATGCTAATGCTGATGATTTACTTAGCGCATTGCAGCCGCTGGCTCATGCCGGTCAGGACATGGCCATTTTTCATATTTTGGATATTGAGGAGATTGAGCCGACGGCCAGGACCATAAGCGCCTACAAGGATCTGGAAACCGATGAGTCGGTAATTGTCGATCCGGAATTTCTTAAAAACGGCTACCGAACCCGATTTGCCGCCCATTGTGAGTCGATGGAAAAGGCTTGCCGTCGCGTAGGTGCAGACTACACGCGCCTTTTGACAAGTGAACCCTTGGATGCAGCTCTGCAAGCCTATATGCGATTTCGTGAGAGGCGAGGACGATGAGTCTGCTCTTCCCGGCCTATCTAGCGGGTCTTCTGGGATTGGCCTTGCCGTGGCTATTGCACCGTTTCAGTGATCAGAATCCCCCTGAACAACTGTTTCCCTCCAGGCGTTTTCTTGAGGCTACTACACCACCAGTTTCGCGAAAACAGACTCTACGCTACAGGGCATTGCTTGCGTTGCGGATAATTTCTCTGATTTTGCTGTGTCTGTTGTTCGCACAGCCATGGATAAAACGTGATGCCTTGCCAAGCTTGCAACAGCAGCACCACATCATCGTTCTGGACCAGACGCTGTCCATGCGCGCAGAAGATCGCTGGAGTACCGCGGTTGATAAAGCCTCGGAGTTGATCGCCGAGGTAGGTAATAGTCACGCGCAGCTTGTAGCTTTCGATTCACAAGTGACGGTTAGAGCGACAGCGGCATCTGGCGAAGATAGCGACGCTGAAGGTGATTCCTTGAGTTCGGCTTTGCAAGAGATGGAGCCTGGCTATTCACCTGGTGACTATGGCCTGCTTATGCAGCGACTGGACAGACTCGCTGCAGAGCAGACGCTGCCAGTGAAAGTCTGGCTTATCAGTGATATGCAACTTAGTGGATTGCCAGCTCAACTGAATGCGTTGTACACACCCAATGTGGATGAACTTGAACTGGTCGACGTATACATCAATGACCAGATCAATGTGCATATATCAGCGGAGGCTGGTTCGACAGATGGCGCAACTGCCAGTGTTTCGGTGTCTTTACTAGCCAGTCACTCAGGGCGTGAATCCGGTAATGATCCGATCGAGCGCACCGTGGTCGTTGAATCACCTGAGAGAGAGCTTGCGCAGCGTACTGTGTCGCTAAGCTTCGGAGATCTTACGGTATTATCGTTTGACGATCTGGTTTTACCTGCGCAGTCGAATCCTGAATTCAGCGTATCAATTCGCGAGCCTGATGTTCTACTGGAAGATAATATGCAGCGACTGCCCATAGAGACGAGACAAGCCACAAGTATTGTCTTGCTCAGTGAACCGGGATCGTACGACGGCAGCGCTTCAGTCTTTGTAACTACAGCCCTGGAGACGGATGGTCTGGCACAAGTTGAGCCCATTCAAGGCACTGCCTTGCAGGTGTCACATGACACACCGCATCTGATAAATGGAAGGGATCTTTCAGAGCCTATCGATATAGCGCTGTTGCAGTATATTGATGCAGGCAACAATGCACTGGTGTTTAATCAGACAACGTATGCTGAAGGCTCTGGCAATGAACTTGAAGGTTCGACGGTTGGGGTCATGGAAGAAGCGCATCCTTTGGCTTTGGGTGATATATCCTGGTTTGGCACTCGCTTTTATGATTTGCCTGAGTTTAGCTTGCAAGCCGAAGATCGCGTGTTATTGCAAAGCGCTGATGGTCAGAAAGTGTTGATTGAACGTCAGACTAACCGGGGTCGTCTTTTGATACTCAATGATCCGCTGGATGGTCTGGCCAGCAATTTGCCATTGCAACCCGCATTTGTGGCATTAATGCAAGCAGTAGTACGCTACTTTGATGCAAGTACTTCGGTACCTTCTCAGGTTGTAGTTGGTGAGCGTCTGGCGTTGCCTGCCAATGTGCAGTTAATCAATACTCACGGTGATGCCATTATCGATATTGCTGATAGAGCGCAGGCGTCGACAGTTGCGCTTGCAGAGCCCGGTATCTACACGGTTGTCAGCGCACGAGGAGAACAGACATTACGTGCTGTTCTGGATGCCAGCGAAGCTGATATTTCGCCATTGTCCGACGATGCGATAAGTGCATGGCAGTTGCGTTATTCCCCGGACGATGCAAAGGACAAGACACATTCGACCGACACATCGATAAATCTACCGACCAGTCCTGTCGACGCCGATTCCACACGGCAAACGCTATGGCAATGGTTATTACCACTTGCTGCTCTGCTGTTATTTGCAGAAGGCTGGTTTTCCAATCGACGACTTAATGTCAGGAGAGATGGCTCATGAATACTCGGGGCGGCTCCATCAATCGATTTACACAGTATTTGAGACGCGCGCGCAGACGTGAGCGCTGGCGTCACTCTCTGACTTTTGTCGCTATCGGTTTGCTAGTGCTGGTATTAGTGACGCTTGCGGGCGCCTGGTTGGGTCTTTATAGAGGCTTTACGCCGCTGCTGGATATTGTTATCCGTGTGGCTCTGTTGGTGTCGGCATTGATTTGTACCGTATTGCTTCTCTGGCGTCCGTTAAAAAAATTGAAGTCCGATGACGGCGCCTCATTGGTCGAAACCTCAGATGCGGCATTTGACTCGCGTGTACATACGTTTTTAGACACTCTTCGATCCGATCCGAATCAGCCGTTCTTGACATTGCTTGCTCGCGATGCAATGTCAATCGCGCGGCGAGTGCCTATGCATCGTATAGTGCCCGGTGTTGCATTGGTCTGGCCTGTTGTTCTATTACTTGCACTGTTAGGTGCCGGCGCAGGTTTTTACCAGGCAGCTTCACCTGCGTGGAAAAATGCAGCGCTACACGTCTGGTGGGGCTGGAAGGATACAACGTTAGCAGAGCAACGAGTGATTGATGTTCAACCAGGGTCTATTCAATTGCTGGCAGGAGAAGATCTTGAGCTTGATATTGCTCTGCTCGGGTTCGCAGAAGAGGAGATAACTCTGTATGCCAAAGCGCCCGATGATGTGCAGTGGCAAACCAGCCAGATCACAGCATCACCAGACGGACGTTTTCGTTTCAAGCTTTTTCGGGTGAGTGAACCGCTGAAGTATTTTGTTGAGGCAGCCTTTACCAGGAGCGCAGAGTACGAGGTGTCGGTTTTACAGCCAGCCAGATTGCAGAGCATAGATGTTGAGTATCAGTATCCGGAATGGACGAAGCTTCCAGATTCAATGCAGGAAGATATTACCAATATCAGCGCCGTAAAAAATACCCTTGTGAATTTGTCGTTCACATTGGACAAGCCATTGAATGATGGTTTGCTGATGCTCGGTGATCAGTTGCTGTCCATGACTGAACTGACCACCCCTGAGGGTGTTCAGTATCAGGCGCAGTTTGTATTGAAAAACGATACTGAGTATCAGCTTATGGATCGTTTGCTTGACCGACAGGTACCGATCAGTGGTGCCAATGCAGTAGTGGTGCGGGGTGATGAAGCTCCAGAGGTTAAGTTCATGAGCCCGGGGCGTGATGTCAGTGCCTCACCTATTGAAGAGGTCAGTATCAGTGTCGAGGCTAAAGATGATTATTCCATTGAATCGGTGACCCTTCTTTTTTCTGTTAATGCGGGTCCCTGGCAAAGCGTTGCACTGGCAATTGATGAGGTGGCTAATCATGTTTTTTATCTTGAGTCCATGGGTATTAAAACAGAGGGTATTAAAACAGAGGGTGTTAAAACAGAGGGGGCTGAAACAGAGGGGGCTGAAGTAGATCCATCAATCACTGGGAGTGCTGATCAGGGCACCGGAGAGGCAAGTTCTTCCGAGTCACCTCAGCTTGTACCGATGCAGCCAGGCGATCTGATCAGCTACTACGTGCGTGTACAGGATCACAACAGCATGAATGAGACCGACATGATGTTGATAGATGTGCGGCCTTTCGAACGACGTTTTTCAGAAGGTCAGGGAGGTGCGGCTGGCGGCGGCGGAGGTGGCGGTTCGGCAAACGAGGGAAGTGAAATATCGCGACGTCAGAAAGAGATATTTCTGGCGACATGGAATTTGCAACGAAGTGCAGACGCCGCTGATGGTGATACCGCAGGTCATGAAGATAACGCGCGATTACTCTCCGAATTACAACGCACACTGGCAGAGCAGGCGCGCACTCTGGCGGATCGTTCAGAGGCGCGAGAACTGGTTAGCCAAGGTGAGGAGATTAGGCAGTTTGTTGAGTATCTGCGCGAAGCTGCAGACCAGATGGAACCCTCTGCTGCTGCTCTGGATGAGCTGGCGTTTAACGAGGCCATCCAGCCGCAGCAAAAGGCATTGCAATTATTGCAGCGGGCAGAGGCTTTGTTTGCCGATATTCGCATGACTCAACAGGAAGGTCAGGGCAGTGGCGAGCAACAGGCAGGTCAGGATATGGCTGAGATGTTCGAGCTGGAGATGGATCTGGAACGCAATCAATATGAGCAACCCGATAGAGGCGGTAACAGTGATAACGCAGAGGAGCAGCTTGACGACATCTTCGAGGATCTGGCAGGTCTTGCCAAACGTCAGCAAGCATTGGCCGAAGCTGAACGCGAAGCAGAATCTCTTACGCGGGAGGAACAGTGGCAACAACAGCGTCTGGCAAGAGAGTTAGAGCAATTACAACGAGAGCTTGATCAGCTGCAACGCGATGCATCAAACGCCTCGGGTGCTGAAGCCGAAAGCCTGCAACAGGCAGCTGAGCAGTTGTCGGAGCGCCTGGCAGAGGCGCAGTCCGCGCTGGAACAATCGTCTGAGTCGACTGCTGCCGACGAGCAAAGCAATCCGGCGCAACAGGAGGGCGAGCAGGCGAGCTCCGCGAACGATGATTCGCAATCCGAACCAACAGCGACGCAGGCTGCCAGTGATGCCTTAAGCGATGCGCTGCAAGGTCTGGGGGATGCGCGTTCTGAAGACTTGCAGGCAGGCATAGATGCGGCAGCAGAGCAGGCAACGGCATTACTGGAGCAACAGAGGGATCTCGAAGAGCTACTGCGCGATGCAGTTGAACGAGCTGCGCGTTCACGCGATGGTGGCGTTCCCGGACCGGTGCTAAGTCGTGATCAAATGCTCGAGTTAGCAGATCAGAAGCGCACACTTCAGCGGGATCTGGAAGCCTTGAGAAATGAAGTTGTGGAGCTTGAAGAACGTTTCGGTGAGCAAGCACCAACCACCGGCGAGGCACTAAAGGAGGCTATCAATCGATTGGATGATAGTCGCGCTGCCGAAATGCTGGGCATTGGCAGTGAATCTGTCTCTAACGGTGCTCTGGCTACGGTACTGCCGGGTGAAAGTCTGATTACTAATGCCATGCGCGAATGGCGGGACCGCTTGAATGAGGCCGGTGAAGTCGCAAACAGAGAAGAGCTTCAAGTGCGCGAAAATGAGGATCTTCAAGTCGCCGACGCACTCGAGCAGCTGCGCGATTTACGCGAACAACTGACTGGTGGCACGAGAGGCGAGGGTCAGGGCGAGGGTCAGGGCGAGGGTCAGGGCGAGGGTCAGGGCGAGGGTCAGGGCGAAGGTCAGGGCGAAGGTCAGGGCGAGGGTCAGGGCGAGGGTCAGGGCGAAGGGCAAGGTCAGGGACAGGGCGAAAGCCAGGTAGGTCAATCCGGTGCTAATGGTCAGCCAAACGGCTCTCAAGGCAGTGGTATTGCTTCGGATTTGGGAGCGGGCGATGGAACTCAAGAAGGCTTTACGCTTGAGCGATCACCTGACGAGGCGCTGGACACCGCGGATGCTGTGGAAAATCTTGTGAGACAGCTAGGCAGTGCAGGCATGAGTGAAGAGGACCTGGATGGCCTTCGTGACAGTGCCCAACTACTACGAAGCGGAGGCGGTGAGATAAACGCATCACGGGTTGAAGCCGAATACCAGAATATTCTTCGGCAAATAGAGCAACTGGAAGTGCAGATAGTCAATAATGCAAGCCCTGATACAGGAGGTATAGATGCACTGGTACGTCAAGGCGAGGTATCTGAGACAGCGGCCGACTACTATAGAAGGCTGAGTGAACAGCCCGTAAGACAGTAGATTTACAGGCAATAACTTGCGGGTTCGTTCTACACAAGCTCAAAGACTTTACTTCTGGCCTTACCATCTGGCTGAGGCCTTATTGGACGGGGCACACGCTTTGCTTTAAACTAATACCTCAAATAGAATTATAGGTATTGCCTTTCGTGAGCGTTTATCTGGTTTATCTCAACACCGCACAGAAGGTCGATACGGTCGAATTTGGCACCGTGCGCGGGTTGGCTATTGCAAATCCTGCAACCTGCGAGACTCGCGCTCTAGCCAAAGACTATCTGGCAATAGAGGCGGGCGATGAAATCATCGGCTGCAACGGTGATGGGATTCGCTGGCAGGCTACCGTTGAAGAGGTTGTCAACGCCACCTCTCAGGATGAAGAGGGCGAAATGGGCGATCCAGTACGCATTCTCAAGGGTTCATTAACGGCCCGGGGCGGGCGTTCTGTGGCAGCAGCGTGCAAACGCATGAAAGACAACGAAATATCGCTTCCCGATATTATAAATTCGCGCGGTAGTGGCTTCAAGCAAGGTGCGTTAGCCAATTTACTGACAGATGTTCAGGCTGAAGAGCTAGCCTCCGGACTTAAGTAACAGCCAGACCCTGGAGCCAATCGGACGCGAGTCAGATACAAATTGGTCAGCAGGTTTTCTTCCAGAAATCGATGGCGAGCTTCCAGCACAGATTCATGGCGAATCAGGCAGTATTTATCCACGACAACTGAATCTCCAGACGCACAAGAGGTAGATGCAATTGTCTGTTGAAATACTATTGCTACGTTTAACTGGATTGTTGCTCGGAGCATGCCGCTATAACAGCAGCGTACCGGTTCTGAGCGAAGCTGCCTTCGGCCGGAATTTTATGCAATGCCAGGTTTACTGTCATGCAGCGAAGCCATTTACTCTGCATCAGTTGACACTGGAATAGTTGCCAAGCTACCAGGATCACTTCGATCCTGGTAGAGTTTGAGGCGCAAAACAGTGTATTTCTTAATATAATCCGAGAGGCGTTCGCATCAACCCAGATGTTAATTTATTAAGCTTTGGCTTATCTGTAGGTTAGTAATCAGGCTGCCTTGATCTTGCGATCGCGGGCGACACCTTCGGATATAAGATGTCGCGCAAGTTCGGCATCACCCCACTTCTCGATCTTGACCCATTTCCCAGGCTCCAGGTCCTTGTAATGTTCGAAAAAGTGCTGGATTTGCTGGCAGGAGATTTCTGGAAGATCGGAATAGTTTGTAATCTTGTCATAGCGTTTTGACACGTGTTCTGCCGGCACTGCGATGATTTTTTCATCGTGGCCACCGTCATCTTCCATAACCAGCACGCCGATTGGACGGCAATTTATAACCGAACCTGGCACCAATGCTCGGGTATTGCATACCAGCACATCAACTGGATCTCCGTCATCGGACAATGTATGCGGAACAAATCCGTAATTGCCGGGGTATCTCATGGGCGTATACAGAAACCGATCAACAAACAACGCACCGGATGCCTTGTCTAATTCGTATTTAATCGGTTCTCCGCCAACGGGGACTTCAATAACGACGTTAATATCGTCGGGCGGATTATTACCCGCAGAAATTCTATTTATGTTCATTGGATACTCTTGTTCAGACGGATTGTCATTTACAGATGTCTCTACAACATCTGACCCATTACTGCACCCTGTAGATGCATCATCTTTTGTGGTCATTTTCTCTCGCTATAGTCATGCCATTTATCATACATCCACACGAGCAGTTGTCATTTGCGCTTCACTTGCCAAGTATCAAAAGCGGAAGAACCGATTCGAGTTGAAGTACCGCAGATTATCAGTGACCGCATCGCCAATCTGTGGCGGTGCACTTCGTAACACGTGGTGTAACGAGTTTTTTTGACTACCAAGCCCAAGCCAGGTAAGCATTTGTCGGACATCAGCCGACGGAATCTTATACTCTGACTCGTCCGAGTCAGACTCAGTTTGTTCCATTGCATCGAGTTTTCGGACCAACAAAAAAGGCCCCGATGAAGGCCTTTTTCGACAGCTCACACCGGTTATTACAAAATAGGTGCGATAACCAGGCTTACGATTGCCATCACGTTGATCAGGATATTCATAGAAGGACCCGACGTATCCTTGAATGGGTCGCCCACAGTGTCTCCGATTACCGTTGCCTCGTGTGCAGCGGAACCCTTGCCACCGTGATTGCCTTTTTCAACATATTTTTTCGCGTTATCCCAGGCACCACCTGCGTTCGCCATCATCAGGGCCAACAAGACACAGCTCAGCAGGCCGCCTGCAAGCAAACCGCCCAGCGTTTCCGGACCGATGAGCATGCCCACCAGAATCGGGGAGAAGACAGCGATTATACCTGGCACGATCATCTTCTTTAGAGCCGCAGTGGTGGCGATATCGACGCAACGGTCACTGTCAGGTTCAGCTGTGCCTTCTTTCAGGCCCGGAATCTCACGAAACTGGCGACGAATTTCCTCGATCATTTCCATCGCGGCATCACCAACAGCCGTCATTGTAATTGCCGCAATCAGGAACGGCAGCAGGCCCCCCATAAACAGACCAATCAACACCATCGGGTTAGAGAGCTCGAGTGAGAAGTCCGGGTAATGAAGGGTCATGGTTTCAACATAGGCTGCGATGATCGCCAGAGCCGCCAGCGCTGCAGCACCAATGGCAAAACCTTTTCCGATAGCCGCTGTAGTGTTGCCGACCTCGTCCAGACCGTCGGTGATCTTGCGGGTGTCTTCGCCAAGCCCTGCCATTTCAGCAATACCACCAGCGTTGTCAGCGACCGGCCCATAAGCATCCAATGCCATGGTCATGCCAACAGTCGCCAGCATGCCAACAGCCGCAATGCCGACTCCGTAAAGACCCGCCATCGAGGTCGAGACAAAGATGATCAGACAGATGGTGAGGACCGGAACTACAACAGACTCCATGCCGACGGCGAGACCGGTAATGATGACCGTAGCGCTACCCGTATTACCGGATTCGGCGATACGACGAACGGGTTTCATCGCCGTGTAGTATTCAGTAACCAGGCCGATGATGACACCGCCAACAGTTCCCGCCACGAGCGCTAACCACACCTTCAGTGCTATGCCCATAACAAGAACAAGAATAAGTGCCAGACCGATCAGTGCAGCCGCAGAGATCTGGTGACCCATCCTCAGTGCTTTTTCAGGTGCATCAGCTGAGCGTGCACGAACAATATAGATACCAAGTAGAGAACACAACAAGCCAAGGCTCGCAAGAGCCAGCGGCAGGAACATCAACACGGCTCTATTACCATCGGCAAGTGCATCGAGGCCAGCTGCACCGGCAGCGGTCAAGGTTGAGGCAATAGCGATGGTTGCGATCATGGATCCGCAATAGGATTCGAAGATGTCCGAGCCCATGCCCGCCACGTCACCAACGTTGTCGCCGACATTGTCAGCAATAACGCCAGGGTTGCGCGGGTCGTCTTCAGGAATGCCAGCTTCGAGTTTGCCTACCAGATCAGCGCCGACATCGGCCGATTTCGTGAATATGCCCCCACCAACTCGAGAGAAGAGCGCCACGGTCGACGCACCCATACCGAAACCGTGAATGGCGTGAGCGGATTCCGGATCACCACCAAAGAATAGATACAGGAGGCCTAATCCCATCAATCCCAGGGATGCAACACACAGGCCCATGATGGAGCCGCCAAAAAATGACACTGCCAGCGCTTCAGCGGCACCCTTCTCATGCGCTGCCTCGGTGGTGCGAACATTGGCCTTGGTAGCCGAGAACATACCGAGATACCCTGCCAGAGCCGAGGTACTTGCACCCACAAAAAAGGCAATCGCAGTGCCAAAACCAAGACCTGAGAAAAAGATAAATATCAGCAGTACGGCAGCGAAGATGCCGAGCATCTTGTATTCACGGTGCATGAAGACCATCGCGCCAGAGTGAATGGCATCGCCGATGACTTTGATTTTTCCCTCGCCTTCGGCGTAGCTCAATAAATGGGTATATATTCGCCAGGCGACGTACAGACCGCCGAGACCGAACAAGGGTGGTATAAACATGTACCAGCTCATGATATTGAGTTTCCTCTCGAAGATTGAGTAGTTGAGTGCTACGAAGCGATGACTAATATTCCGTATTTTTCTTGGTTTTACACTGTTGTATTCAGTTAACCGACAATAGCTGTAACAGTTAGCTCAGCGATACTATCGTAGTTTGGCATAAAAGGCATCCGCAGATCGCTGTAAGATCCATGCCAGGGCCGTAAGCAGTAATATATTGCGAAGAGAGAAGTACCCGGTAAAAAACAGGACTCAAATGACTCAAACGGCTCAAGGCAACTATCTTTGCTAAAGTCCAGGTAATAGCCTGCGACAGGCTAAATTAAATCGAGTGTAAGGATCAGGCAGGATCGTCTGCTATTGGGTGTGGTTCTGATTCTTACTATTGTCTGGCACATCCGGCTCTGACACATCTGACGATAATACAATGACCTGCCAGCCTGACTTGAGAGCAATCTTTTCGCCAGCGCCATAAACGAATAATTTGCCATCCTTATCAATGGCAAATAGCTTCAGGTCGTCCTCATTGATCATCGCTTCAGGCACCGAATCGGTTTGTTGCGTTGATGGATCAACAGTATCGGCCTGTTTCTCTGCCTGTTTTTCAGCCTGTATCTCAGTAGTTTTTTCTGCTGCATCAGTAATCTTGATATAGCGCAGTTGCCCTTCGCGAAGGCGCCTCCAGAGAGCGCCATAGCTTAGATTTACCTTGAACAATGGATTTGCCCGATTACGATTTGCTGTATCAAACCTTTCAAATTGCGCATCGTCTGAGGCACCTTCGAGAGTGAACACTGCACTGGAACCGAACTCTTGCCGGAAGTGCATCCCTGCTAACGCATTGGTATCTCTATTGGATGAAACGGCAATGAGTTTGCCAATCCCTTGCAAGTCCAGATTTTCTGCGGCATGCCCAGAGGTGGGGTTGCCATGATATGCCTCGAAGCCCTCTTGTCTTGCCTTGCGAACATTGCTCCAGGAACTGTCCGACAACATGATTTTAATACCTTGTTCCTTTAACACTTTGGCCAGCATCAGTGCAATTTCGTTAGCCCCTAGAAAAAGCACCCCGTTCGGTTCAGGATTGCTGATACCGAGTTTTTCAGCTAGTGGTTTAGCCGTCAATGACTGAAAGACAACTGTGCCAATGATCATGCTGAAAGTGAGCGGCACAAGAAGCTCCGACATGGCGACCCCATTTTCCTGCAAGCGAATAAAAAACACTGATGAGACCGCTGCGGCGACTATTCCGCGTGGGGATAACCAACCAATGAAAACCCGTTCACCAAAACTCAAGTCAGTTTTAATCGTGCACAGCATGGCATTCAAAGGACGAATCAGAAATTGCGCTATAGCCAACAGTAGTAAAATTTGCCATCCGTACTGTGGGATTACACTGATATCGACTCGAGAGGCGAGCAAAATAAATAAAGTAGAGATCAAGAGAATACTCAGATCTTCCTTGAAATGCAGTATCTCTTCGACGTGCAGACCTTTGGTATTGGCAAGCCACACTCCCATGATCGTCACGGCAAGTAAGCCGGATTCATGCTGAATGCTTTCGGCAAATACAAAGGTGCATACCACAGTCGTCAACGTCAGAACATTCACCAGATAGTCAGGAACCAGGTAACGACGGAGCACGAAGGCAGTAGCAAAACCGGCTGCTACACCAGCACCTGTGCCGACGAACACCAGCTTGAAAACAATCAGGGCAATGTAGCCGATACTGCTGCCAGGTAAGTCAAGCAGGACAACGTCGAATACGATAAGAGCCAGAAAAACCCCGATGGGATCGATTAGAATGCCTTCCCAATGAAGAATATGGCCAACCTTATCGGAGGGGCGAACAGCTCTAAGAAGTGGCTTGACGACAGTGGGACCACTGACCACGGCAATTGAGCCAAATACCAGGGCCAAAGACCAGGACATATCAAAAAGGAAGTGCGCGGTTGTAGCCAGAAGCAGCCAGGTAAGAATGACGCCGACTGTTATCAATCGAGTGACCACCGCACCATGATCGCGAATATCACTGAACTTGAGCGTCAGACCTCCTTCAAAGAGAATGATGGCTACGGCAATAGAAACCAATGGGAACAAAAGCTCTCCCAGCAGTGCATCCGGATCAAATAAACCGGTAACTGGACCGGCCAAAAGACCTGCAGTAAGCAGAAACAGGATGGATGGCAGCTTGAATCGCCACGCGAGCCATTGGCATATACCTCCGAGAGCGGCAACCCCAGCGATAGCGATCATTGGATTATTCATGTATGTTTTGCCGTAGCTACGAGCATAACCTGCGAAAGCGCATGCTTATTGGATAATTCGATACACTGCAACGTGCGCCCTTACTCATCAATCGATTATCCCTGATTTCGTCATTGTCTGTCAGAACAACCTGATTACAGATGTAACGCGCTTGAGGTACCACTGCCCTGAAACTACGTCGCGCCTGTGCCACTGGGCGCTGACGTTAGCTGTGGACTTAAATAAAAATCAGGTATGCTTTCTCGTGGCGAGCTACTTCAATTCCATGATGCCTGGTGAAACATGTCCCTGACGGCTGGCTTGGCGCATAATAGCGTGCAAATTATTGACCTGCGAATAAGTCCGGACCAACACTGATATGGAAGTTCGACAACCCCCATCAAATGCGCGGCTTGGCATCATCATTTCGATGTTTCCCGAGCTGCACGAGACATTCATATTGCGTGAGCTGGTTGCATTGGAGCGGCGCGGCATGCGTTTTGACATCTTCTCCATGCAATATCCGAGAGATCCAATCACGATTGACGATGCTATTCGTCTTTCAACCGAGCGCACCCACTATTCAGGATTGCTTACCGCTGGTACTGTACTTGCGTTCTTTCGGGCACTGCTTCGGCAGCCCGTAAAACTGTCCAAAGCCATCATGCAGGTTATTTGGCATGGGCGTGACAGGCCAAAAGATGTCATTAAAAATCTGGCGGTGTTGCCACTGAGTTTACATATTGGTGAGCGAGGTCGTGCGCTGGGAATTACTCATTGGCACGGACACTGGGCAAACATACCAACAACGGCTTGCTGGTATCTGGGGCGCGTGCACAGTCTCAGCTGGTCGGCAGCTATTCATGGCGAGGATATTTTTTCACCAAATCGTTTCCTGCAATACAAACTCAACGATGCCCGCTTTTGTGTCGTCTGCAGCGCATACTTCTGTAATCACATCAAACAGGCTTTGCAGCTGGATGAGCCTGAACATGTTCACGTGAATTACCACGGTCTTGATCCTCGAGTAACGCAGCGAGCACCCGTGGTACGAGACAATGAGGATGATCAGAGTTTGCCGACAATCGTCAGCATTGGTCGCCTGGTGCCTACGAAGGGTCACGATGTGCTTATCAAAGCCTGTGCAAAACTGGCTGACGAGGGCATGCTGTTCAGACTGCAAATTGTCGGGTCTGGTCCGGATGAGATCGAGCTACAAAAGCTGGCCGTGGCATCAGGAATCGAAAAGCATGTGGAATTAAAAGGCGCTTTGGCATTCGAGGATGTATTGCAAACACTGGAAAATGCAGATGTTTTTGCATTAGCGCCAAGACTGTTGGCTGGACATCCGCCTGACGGAATACCTAATGTCATAGCTGAGGCGATGGCCTTGGGCATACCGGTGGTTACAACCCGCGTAAGTGCCATACCAGAACTTGTCAGCGATGGAGAAACCGGTACTTTGGTTGAAGTTGATGATATTGACGCATTTGCCCAGGCCCTGAAAACAGTACTGACAACACCGGCACTTGCCAGTGCTTTCAGCAAAGCTGCTCGTCATCGGGTGGCGCAGTTGTTTGATCAGGATGCCAATATTGATGAACTGCTGGGTTTGTTCGAGCAGTATGTCAGCGATGATTTCATGCAAGTGGCATTACCCGATACATGAGTACTGACACATGAGTATTGATTTCAAAGCTGTAAGCAATTGTGATGATGCACCTGCAAGCCTGCCGGTTATTGCATTTTGTATCGAAGAGTTGAGCGTCGGTGGTGCAGAGCAGATGCTGGTGGTGTTGGCGAACGAGTTCGTCATGCGCGGTTGGCAGGTGCACATGGTGTGCCTTACACAAGCCGGGGAGTTGGCCAGGCTTCTTGATGAATCAGTGCAGCTGCATGTGATGAACAAGCGCAGCGGAATCGATCCCGGATTGCCTGGACGACTAAAGCGTTGTATTGACGAGATAAAGCCCGATGTCATTAATAGTCACTTATGGGTAGCCAACGCCTGGACTCGACTGTCACTGTTAACGCGCGACATCCCGGTAGTTATCACGGAACATTCCCGGGATACCTGGAAACCATCCTATTATCGCTGGATTGACAAGCAACTGGCGCGTAAAACCTATCGACTTGTGGCCGTATCACATGATACTGCCAACTTCTATGAAAAGAGCATAGGTGTACACAAAGAGAAAATCGATGTCATCAACAACGGGGTAGATACTGTCCGGTATGCCAATGGGTATGGCAAAGCACTACGCGATCAATGGCTAGGCAGTGCTGATAATGAAGGCAGATCTTTCCTGGTGGGTACCGTCGGACGTCTAGTCACTGCGAAGAACCATCAGCGACTTATCGATGCGGTGCATCTACTCATCAACGATGACGAGGTTACCCGACAATCCGATGTGCATCTGTATATTGTCGGAGAGGGTCCTGAGCGATCCAGTATTGAACAACACATCTCCGAACTGGGCGTTGGGGCAAGCGTATCGTTGATAGGTGCGCGTCAGGATGTACCCGATGTTCTGGCGGCGTTCGATGTGTTCGTATTATCTTCTGACAGAGAGGGTCACCCTCTAACGGCATTGGAGGCGCAGGCTGCGGGTACGCCAGTTGTACTTACCGATGCCGGAGGCTCTCAAGATGCAATTGCCAGACTGGGTGACGAGACAGGCGGTGAATTGGTAAGTCTTGATGCAAAAGCGTTGTCCGAGGCCATAAAGCGCATGATAATTGACCCATCGCTGCGTGAAAAGCGCGCCCGATTTGCCCGTCAATTTGCGCTGGAAAATTTTGACAAGCAGCGGATGGTTGATCTATATGAAGCACTATTTCGCAGCTCGTTTAGTCATTCCTAGCCATGTAGCGGTACTTTCAGAGTGAGGTTTGCGTATTTGCCGTGTCCTCCAATGATGCTATAAAGTACAGGCATTTGGCGCTTGCCTATTGACATGCACAGTCGATTCGGGACACGCTATGCAAGTTACAATCATCGGCGTCTGCGACAGATCTGTGACAGTGTGATGCCAATAAAAATCAGTGATTTACAACCAATACCATAATCAGGAGAAATACGTGAAAACAAGGTTAAGCATACTTGCGACCCTGGCGCTAAGCGCAGGCATGGTCGGACCCGGATTTGCGCAGGATGAAGTGGGTGCCTGTCTTATCACCAAAACCGATATCAACCCGTTTTTCGTGAAAATGAAAGAAGGTGCTGCGGCAAAGGCTGAAGAACTGGGAATCACTCTGTCCACCTATGCAGGAAAGGTAGACGGCGACCACGAGACTCAGGTTCAGGCTATCGAGACGTGCATTGCATCCGGTGCCAAAGGCATCCTGATCACAGCCTCCGATACAAAGGCTATCGTTCCTGTTGTTCAGCAGGCGCGTGATGCCGGTTTGCTGGTCATCGCTCTGGATACTCCATTGGAGCCCATAGATTCTGCAGATGCCACCTTTGCCACGGATAACTTCAAAGCCGGTGAGCTCATTGGCGCCTGGGCTGCTGCGCAGTTAGGTGATGCAGCTGCTGATGCAAAGATTGCCATGCTTGATCTTGCTGACAGCCAGCCATCTGTAGGTGTTCTGCGTGATCAGGGATTTTTACAAGGCTTCGGTATCGAACTGGGTGATCCTGACAAGTGGGGCGATGAGGAAGATCCACGTATTATCGGTAACGAGGTTACAGCTGGTAATGAGGAAGGTGGGCGAACTGCGATGGAATCCCTGATGATCAAAGATCCGGGCATCAACGTTATCTACACTATCAATGAGCCCGCCGCTGCTGGCGCCCATGAAGCACTCAAGGCATTTGGCCGTGAAGACAAAGCCTTGATCGTATCGGTTGATGGCGGGTGCCCTGGCGTACAAAACGTTGCTGATGGGGTCATCGGTGCTACCTCACAACAATATCCCTTGCTAATGGCTTCTCTGGGTGTTGAAGCCATAGCAGCTTTCGCAGCTGACGGTTCAAAGCCTGAGCCAACAGAAGGCCTGGAATTCTTTGACACAGGTGTATCGCTTGTGACGGATCAGCCGGTTGAAGGTGTTGAGTCTATCGACACTGTAGAAGGTATGGATCGTTGCTGGGGCTAAAGCTTTCGCTATGAGCTTATAACCCCCCGACAGCCTGTGATGTGTCGGCAGGCACGATGAGCGCTAACGGGACTGGTACAGGGGTAACAACAAGGGTGGTTCAAGGGTGGCCCAAGGGTGGCTTTGGCTACCCTTGTTGCTTTTGAAATTCAGAAACGTATAGCAGCGAAGCTGACAGGTGAAGGCAAGCATGGAAAACGATAGCCTGCGCGGCAAAGTCACGCCATCGTGTGGTTATTCTGGAGTCGACAAGCGCGCACCTTGTTCGCGAGGGCGTGAGACAATAGAGTATTCTTATACCGTGTAGTGATAATGAGCAGTCCACAAACCGGCAAAACACAGCATTCCCCTGACGCAGATCGGGATCAATCAGACACTGAAGATGAATCTGAGCTTTTGACGATCGGATGGCGTGAATGGGTTAGCCTGCCCGAGTTAGGCTTGCCAGCTATCAAGGCGAAAGTGGATACCGGAGCGAGAACATCGGCTATTCATGCCTCAAACATTGAACGTTTCAAGCATGCTAGCGGAGATGACTGGGTTTCATTCATCGTCATGCCCATTCAGCGAGTCACTAATGTGACCCGGCAGTGCGAGGCGCCTCTGGTGGATATTCGCAAAGTCACCGATTCGGGAGGGCACAGTGAAGAGCGTTTTTTTATCAGTACCACACTGGGTGTTGGTGATCAATCACGTGTCGTAGAAATCACTTTGGCGCAGCGTACCGATATGTTGTTCAGGATGCTGCTTGGCAGAACCACACTAGTGCCGGGAATCGTCGTAAACCCGCAGCGTTCGTATAGCCTGGGTCGTCTCAATGCCCGATCAATCTATGGCAGGGATGTTGTCGAGAATGGCAAATGAAGATCGCGATCTTATCCAGAAACCCACGGCTGTACTCTACTCGCAGATTAATTGAAGCTGCCGAGCAACGCGGACATGAGGTCCGTGTCATTGATGTGCTCAAGTGCTATATGAATATCGTATCGCGTAAGCCTGAAGTGCATCTGGAAGGTAAAAAACTTGAACATATCGATGCAGTCATTCCCCGAATCGGCGCCTCGGTAACAGCTTATGGCACATCAGTACTGCGGCAATTCGAGATGATGGGAACCTATACACTGATTGAAAGTGTTGCCTTATCTCGCTCGCGCGACAAGCTACGATCGCTGCAGTTGCTATCGCGCAAGGGTATCGGACTACCGGTAACAGGATTTGCCAATAAGCCTGGGGACAGCAAAGAGATTATCAAGATGGTGGGCGGTGCGCCGGTGGTCATCAAGTTGCTTGAGGGCACTCAGGGTATAGGCGTGGTGCTGGCAGAAACAAGCAAAGCGGCAGAGTCGGTCATTGAGGCATTCATGGGCTTACAAGCCAATATATTGGTACAGGAATTTATCAAGGAAGCTGGTGGTGCGGATATTCGTTGTCTGGTCGTGGGTGGCAAGGTGGTGGCTTCCATGAAACGTCAGGCGGCAGACGGAGAATTCAGATCCAACCTGCATCGTGGCGGGTCGGCAAGTCTTGTAAAAATCACCCCCGACGAGCGCGCAACCGCTGTCAGTGCTGCCAAGGTGCTGGGCTTGTCTGTTGCAGGTGTCGATCTATTGCGATCAGAGCGAGGTCCATTGGTAATGGAGGTAAACTCATCACCCGGACTTGAAGGCATTGAGTCTGCCAGTGGCAAGAATGTCGCCGGTATAATAATTGAAGAGCTGGAGAAAAACGCTCGACCAAACAACACCAGGACGCGCGGTGCTAAAGGTTGAGTTTAGCGCTTGTGTCAGCGAGTCGATGTCCACATACAGATACCCTCTAACAAGTTAATTTTCTCAGATGCGTAAAAGATCTCTTGGTGAACATGGCATGCAGGCCTCGGTGGTGGCGTTTGGAGCCTGGGCTATCGGCGGCTGGAAATGGGGTGGCACAGATGCCAGCGTTTCAGTCAAAGCGGTTCAGGCATCGCTTGATGCCGGTGTTGATCTCATTGATACCGCAGCGGTCTATGGGTTTGGCTTGTCTGAACAAATAGTGGGCGAGGCGATCAAAGGTCGCCGGCGTGAAGATGTTGTGCTGGCAACCAAGTGTGGTTTGCGTTGGGATATCGAGACGCCTACCTTACATAACAAAGGGCCTGAACACGTTATATATCGAACGCTGGATGAGGCATCGATACGCTGGGAATTGCAGCAGAGCCTTGCCAGGTTAGGTACTGATTATATTGATTTGTACCAGACACATTGGCCCGATCCGGAAACCGATATGGAAGTGGTTGTGGCAACCTTCGAGGCACTCAAGAAAGAAGGTGTGATTCGGGCATGGGGTGTGTGCAATGAAAGTTCCGAGCAGTTACAGCTAGCAGCGCAGCTTGGTGGGATCGCCACCGATCAGGAACGCTACAGTTTGCTGGACAGGCGGCAGGATGATGCGAATCTGCCGTTATGCGAAGAACATGATCTGGGTTTTCTATGCTACTCGCCCATAGCACAGGGCCTGTTAACCGGCAAAATGGATGGCAAGCGTCAGTTCACAGCAGATGATTTGCGCATTGGTAATCCACGCTTTTTGCCTTCGGTACTGGACGCTGTTCAAGCAGTACTGGCACCGGTCAAGTCCTTGGCACGCGATAGAGGCGTCAGCACTGAACAGCTTGTACTGGCATGGACGTTGAGCCAACCAGGTGTGAGTCATGTACTGGTTGGTGCACGAGATGTCGAGCAGGCCAGTTCAAACGCTGTGGCGGGTTCACTGGAACTTGATGCGGAAGAGCTTAATGTCATTCAACAAGCTGCGGATGCATGGCCGGGGTTTGAAAGATTCGAGTGAGGGCTGGCTGTAATAATAGGGTTCAGCTAGTGGAAATTGCGTGAGTGGGTGCTGAGTTCTCCCAGCATCCATGACAAGTCTTCTATCTTGCTTGCTACCAGATGTTCTACACCTTGCTCGCGCTGTGTCTTGCCATACACCGACACCATTTTTGCACTTAGCACCTCTTTACGAAAAGCTTCGACAACCTTGCTCCATACGATGACATTGATGGGGCCTGTTTCATCCTCAATGGTGAGAAATACGACGCCTTTGGCGGTGCCGGGGCGCTGACGTACTTTGACGATGCCAGCAAGCCGTGCCATGGCTCCATTGGGTACGGCAGCCCAGCTTTTCGAGTCCATGATGCGCTGCTGCTGCAAGCGTTCTCGCAGTAGCGACAAAGGGTGACGTTGCAGCGTCAAGCCCAGACTCATGTAATCGGCCAGCGTGTTTTCACCCTCGGTAGGTGCAGGCAGATTCAATGCCGGCTCAAAGGCTGAAGCATCCTGTAAAAGCTCGGGTAAGGCCTCGACACCCAGAAGATCCCACTGTGCCTGATGACGATCACCGCTAATGTTTGCCAGAGCACCGGCGATGGCCAGTGCCTGCTGATCGATCGGGTTAATGCCAGTGCGTCTTACAAGATCTGCGGCGCTTTTAAAGGCTCCCTTGCTGCGTGCTTTTAGTAAACGGTTGGCACCGGAAACTGAAAGTTTTGCCACCAGTCTCAAACCCAGACGCACTGAACCCTGAGGCAAGGCGTTGCAGGTGTTATGAATGATGTGTCTGGCCTCTATTGAATCGGCTGTGAGAGTATGGGAGGCGTTACGGCCGTTATGTTTATTGTTGTCATCAATCGAGCAAGAGGGTGGGGCAATCTTTGGGGTAATCAGTGAATGATCCCATTCGCTCTCGTTGACATCCACGGGAAGTACATTGACACCGTGACGCCGTGCGTCCTGTGTCAGATCTGATGGATCATAAAAACCCAATGGCTGACTGTTGAGCATGGCGCATAGAAATGCTGCAGGTTCATGACACTTCAACCAACACGATACATAAACCAGCAGAGCAAAACTTGCCGCATGTGATTCTGGAAAACCGTATTCACCAAAGCCTTCTATCTGTTTGAAGATAGATTCTGCAAACTCCTCTTCATAACCTTTGCCGAGCATACCGTCAACGACACGATCATGAAATCTGGTGATCTCGCCACTACGTCGCCAGGCTGCCATGGAGCGGCGTAATTCATCGGCCTGGCCTGCGGTAAAACCTGCTGCCACCATGGCAATCTCCATAACCTGTTCCTGAAATATCGGAACGCCCAAGGTGCGTTCAAGTACGCGTTCAAGATCCTTGTTAGGGTAGGTGACCGGTTCAATACCCTGACGACGTTTTAAATACGGATTGACCATGCCACCTTGAATGGGGCCAGGGCGAACAATAGATATTTCAATAACCAGATCATAGTAATTGCGTGGACGCAGACGCGGCAGCATGGACATCTGTGCGCGCGATTCTATCTGGAACACACCGATGGTATCAGCGCGACAGATCATGTCATAGGTGGGTGTGTCATCCGGTGGAAGGCTTGCCATGGTATGGCGGATACCACGATAGGATTCTATCAGTCTGAAACATTTGGCAATGGCTGTGAGCATACCTAGCGCCAGCACATCAACTTTCAGTAAGCCCAGTTCTTCCAGATCATCCTTGTCCCACTGGATGATGGTGCGATCGGGCATGGCAGCATTTTCAACAGGTACCAGTGTTGATAAATCGCGGTCGGATATCACAAATCCCCCGACATGCTGTGAAAGATGACGAGGAAAACCCAGTAGTTGTTGTAATAACCACGTGAAGCGTTTTATCAGCGGACTATCAGGGTCAAAACCCATGGTCTCAAGACGTTCATCAATCATGTGTGTACCGTCCCACCAGGCCAGCGATTTTGACAAGGCCTCAATCTGATCTTCAGAGAAACCGATAGCCTTGCCAAGATCACGAATAGCGCTGCGTTTCCTATACGTGATAACCGTGGCAGCCAGTGCTGCCCGATGCCGACCGTACTTGGCATAGATGTACTGGATGACCTCTTCGCGACGCTCATGTTCGAAGTCGACATCAATGTCTGGTGGCTCGTTACGCTCTTTTGATATGAAACGCTCGAACAACATACGTGTACGCGATGGATCGACCTCCGTCACACCCAGGCAATAGCACACCGCCGAGTTGGCGGCTGATCCACGCCCCTGGCACAGGATACCTTCGCTTCTGGCAAAGCGCACAATGTCATGCACGGTAAGAAAGTAGGACTCGTACTGCATATTACTAATCAGTGACAGTTCGTGCTCCAGTTGCTGACTGATCGATTCGCTATGACCCTCCGGCCAGCGCCAGAGGGCACCTTCCATCGTCAGTTTTCTCAAGTATTCAGATGAACTGAGATCGGCAGGTACCACCTCTCTGGGATACTGATAATCGAGCTCGGCCAGGTCGAAGGTACACAAACTGGCAACGGCTGCGGCATTGTGCAAACTTTGCATCGGATAGACAGAGCACAAGGCGCGTTTATCACGAAGGTAACGCTCGCCATTTTGAAACAGTACGCGTCCGGCGTCGTCCAGCGTACAGTTATGCCGGATGCAGGTGATGATGTCTTGCAATGCCCGTCGCTGGCGTTTATGCATATGCACATCACCTGCGGCAACCACCGGCATCTCGACCTTTTCGGCGGCAGCTACCAGCCACTGCATATGCTTTTGATCATAGCTGCCGTAATGCAGCTCCAGTGCCACGAAGGTGTCAGGCCCCAAATGACTGAACCAGTGAAACCAGTGATCCATGCCTTTGCGTTGTGCAGGTAGATAGGGCGGTACCAGCAACAGGCAACAACCTTCAAGGCCTGCATGGTCAATCATGTGACGGGTGATCTCGTAGCTACCTTTGACAGCCTTGCGACGTGCATCGGTGATGAGTTGACACAGGCGCGCGTAAGAGGCCTGATCGCGCACCAGTGCTACCATGCGAAAGCCTTCGTCAAGTGCGAATTCACTGCCAACGATCAGCCGGAATCCGGATTGCCTCATGACCCGTTCATGAATTTTGCCGGGGGCCACCTCGCAGGTTTGGCGGTGGGCCTCTGCCGCCAGCTCTTTCATGCGGCCATAGGCACGGACCACTCCCGCCAGGGAGCACTCATCAGTGATTGCCAGCGCCGAATAGCCGAGCGCTACGGCCTGGTCCACCAGCTCCTCGGGGCGTGATGCGCCCCGCAGAAAGCTGAAATTGGAGACGCAATGCAGCTCGGCGTAGGCCAATGATTCGATGGTTTCGGGCTGTATATTCATATACTGGTATAAAATACAGTTATTATGTCAAAGATCAATAGCCCGTAGTGTCTGTCGCGTTAGATGGGGGTTGGAAGCTGCTCAGGGTGTTATTCTGGTTGTTCGAATAATCGACGCATAGGATCAAGACGAATATGCCCAGCAATCTGATACTGGATATTGGTAATGTCATTTGTAACTGGAACCCTGATGGACTGGTTGGTTTAACGTTTGACAACGCGGCCGATCAACAGGAGGCATTGCGTGTGACAGTTAATACGCCCGACTGGCTAGCGCTGGATAAGGGCGATATGACTCTGCATGAGGCAATTGTGCGGGCGCAGGCCAGAACCCATCTCGATGGCAAGGATATAGCCAGCGTGTATGACAATTTGTGTGCATCGTTAACTGCATTGCCAGAGAGCATGGCAGCGATGGCACGAGCGCGTGATCAGGATGTGCCCATGTACATACTATCCAATATGCAGAAGCACGCATGGTCCTATCTGGAAAGTACATTCGAGTGTTTCGGATGGTGCAAGGGTGTTGTTGTGTCGTGCGAAGCCCGATTGATCAAACCGGATGTGGCCATCTACCAGCATGTGTGCAACAAGTTTGGTATTAGTGCGGATAGCTGCGTGTTTATCGACGACATGAAAGAGAACACGGATGCAGCCATCGCTTTTGGCATGCAGGGCGTGCAAATGACTGACAAGCACAATGGCGGTGAGGTGATTGATGCTGTGGTGAAACGGATCGTTGATGAGCGTGTTTGAATCTGGCTTTGGTTTCTGAGCGCATCAAAATTTTTTGATATGCACGTGTAATTATCGACCTTTTGAGTTTGTATGACTTGTGTGGGAGAATATTCGCCTGATTCTGCTCTTCAATCCTCGGCAAACTTGGCGTACACTTCAATGCAGGTATTTGAGATATAACGTCAGGGGTGTTGCAACAAGCTATTGGCAAAAATCCATGTGCTTTCTCGCCTAAGACGTCGATTGTCAATATTTTCAAATCACTCGATTGTCACACCACTTGAAATTTACGAGGAATATCATGCGAAGAACATTTCTGAAATCACTGCTTGCCGCCAGCACCGCTTTATCGATTGGCGCCATGGGGTCCGCCAGCGCCGAGCTGTCGGGATCTGTCAATTACATCATCCCGTTCGGCCCTGGAGGCGAATCGGACATCAGCGCACGCTTCCAACAACCATTCTTTAAAGAAAAATTTGGCGAAGATATGGTGATCTCTTATCAACCAGGTGGCGGTGGTGCGGTGGGCTGGGCATCATTAAATGGGCTGAATGCTGATGGTCAAACGATCATGGGTGTCAATCTGCCACATATTGTGATCAAGCCTGCCCAGAAGGACGTAGGTTTCACCACCGAAGGGCTCAATATTTTTCATTGGTTTCACTTCACGCCCGATGCCATTGTGGTCGAGGTCAGCAGTCCTTACCAGACCCTTCAGGATCTGATAGATGATGCCAAAGAGAATCCGGGTGCCGTGACATTGTCAGGTTCTGGAAAGGCGTCTGCCAACCACCTGGCCCAGATCAAGTTTGACAGCATGGCTGACATTACAACAACCTATGTACCTTTCAAAGGTACCGGTGCTGCGGTGACAGCTCTTTTAGGTAAGCAGGTGAAAGCTGAGTGGGGTTACTCGACAGTAGGCGCTACTCAAGGCGATGCAGTTCGTATGCTAGCAGTGGCGATGGATGAGCGTCATCCGCTGTTTCCTGACGTACCTACATTTAAAGAACTGGGCTTCGACATGGTGGGTGGTGCATATCGCGGTCTGGCACTGCCTGACAGTGCAAGTGACGAGACTACGCAGATGTGGAGCAACATGATTACCGAGATTAATCAAGACCCGGCGTTCCGCCAGCAAATGCTGGATGGTGGTTTTGCGATGCTTGATGTCGGTGTTGATGAGATGGATGAATTCATGGCGGCCAGAACAGAGGGGTATCTGGCGGATGCCCGTGCTGCAGAGTTGATTGAATAAGTTCGATATAGGATCAGTGCAATTGATGATCGAGTCTGCTGCAAATTGTCATATGTTGCTAAGTTGTTTCAAGAGAGGCTACTGATCAGTTATGGATATTGGTAGTTTCTTTTCTGCACTGACTCCACTGAACTTGCTGTTTGCGTTGTTTGGTGTAGTGGCAGGCACGATTATTGGTTCGATACCAGGACTTACGGCCACCATGGCGGTGGCCGTACTGGTACCCATAACGTTCAGTATGGAGCCAGCTTCGGCTCTCATACTGCTTGGGGCTATTTATACCGGTGCGATATACGGTGGCGCCTATGCTGCCATCCTGCTCAATACTCCCGGAACACCGTCAGCAATAGCTACAACCTTTGACGGTTATCCAATGGCAAAGCGCGGAGAGGGCGATCTTGCGGTGGCGCTTGCCTGTTTTGCATCGGTCGCCGGTGGGCTTGTGGGCGCTTTTGCATTATTGTTTCTGGCGCCACCGTTGTCCAGAGTGGCGTTAGCTTTCGGACCGGTCGAGTATTTCTGGTTATCTATTTTCGGTCTTTCACTAATAGCTTCTCTATCTAACGGCAACCTTGCCAAGGGGCTGGCAGGTGGAGCTTTCGGCTTGATTTTATCAACCGTGGGTGTGGCGGAGGTGTCCGCTGATATTCGGCTGACGTTCGGCAGTCAAACCATGATTGGCGGATTCGGGGTTGTCGGCGCTTTGATTGGCTTGTATTGCATTCCCGTTCTGATTGATCTTGTCGCTGTGCCAGAAAGGCATTTAAAGGTTGAAAAAGGAGTTCAGTCGGTCAGGATTGCGGATGCCTTCCTATTGGCCATGAAATCCAAATTTAATTTACTGCGATCATCGGTTATTGGCACACTGGTAGGAATTTTGCCAGGGGCGGGTGGTTCGGTTGCCGGGCTGGTTGCGTACTCTGAAGCGAAGAGAAATGCCAAGCCTCATCAAAAATTTGGCGAGGGCGAGCCCGATGGCATCATGGCCACAGAAGCTGCCAATAACGCAACTGTAGGCGGCGGGTTCATACCAACACTTGTATTGGGTATTCCGGGTACGCCGCCAGATGCCGTTATTCTGGGTGCACTGCTTGTTCAAGGTGTGCGGACGGGACCTGCGCTTTTTGAATCAGGGGGCAGTTCCATCGCTTATACGTTTATATATGGATTGATTATTGCCACTGTACTTATGTTGCCAGTAGGGCTGCTGATCGGTCGGTACGCTTACAAGTCAATCGTTATGATTCCGAAGGCGGTACTGGTACCTACCGTTGCCTTCATGACTGTTATCGGTACATTTGCTATTCGCAATAGCGTCTCTGACGTTGTTATCATGATATTACTAGGTGTGTTTGGCTGGGTAGTGGGGAGGTTTGGTTTCGCAGCCTCACCCATAGTTCTGGGCTTGATTCTTGGACCTATAGCCGAGCAAGGGTTTGTTCAAACCTGGATTATCGGATCGGCTGTCGGAGATTTATCCGGGATGTTTTTTGGACGACCCATATCGCAGGGAATTGTAGCGTTTACTTTGATATCACTACTTTATCCTGTGTATTCAGCCTTTCGGCAAAAACGCATCTTAGCCAATTCCGGAGGTGCAGCCTGATGTCAGCTACACGTGGAATTACGCGTTCAACCATTGGAACACTTCTGGTTGCCTCGTTATTTGTCGTGATGGGTATTGTCACGTTGTACGACACCCTGTCCTATGGTGATGTTGACTCCAAAGTGTTTCCACGAGCCGCGGCGAGTTTGTTGATCATAGCGTCAATATTCTCCATCGTATTGACGTTGTTGAAGCCTGCTGCTGATGAGGGCTTCGGCACTGGCAGTTGGTGGCGACGAGTGCTGTTAGTTGTCTCCATGTTGGCTGCCTGTGTTCAGATGCCACTCTATGGATTTGTTGTAGCGTCTGCGGTTGCCTTCTTAGGGGCGTTAATTGCAGCTATGCACGATGAATGGCGGTTGAAGAATGCTGCAATTTATGTAGTTTCTGGTGCGGTTGTTGTGGGTGGTTTTTATTCCCTGTTTCGGTTTGGTTTAAGTGTGCCGTTGCCTTAGGTCTGATCGGGAATTAGTCCTCCCTGCCTGAAACTTGCGAAAGTGACCACGCGATCGTTACCACCTTTGCCATTGCGCACAATGATTGCGCGATAGTGAAAATCAATATCCTTGATACGCAGACGCAATGATTCCATAAGACGTAGCCAGAGCCGTACATGAATCCAGCTAGTAGCCAATACGGTGGCTCTAGTTCGCGAAACAGATTGCGTATTTCGGCATGTGTGAGTACGACCGGAAGCTTCTGTGTTTTTCTGGCGCGATAAATTCCCGATACTTTTTCCAATGGCGTGCCGAGGACATGGCGGTACAAAAAATTCAGCGCGTTTAGTGCCTGATGTTGTGTGCTGGGAGAGACATTTTTGTCTAATGCCAGATGATCGAGGAACTGCCGAACGTTTGTGATGTCAAGCTGCTCTGGGTGTTTAAGGTTATGGAAACGTATGTACTGTTTTACCCACAACCGATAAGCCTGTTCGGTGCGGTAGCTATAGTTACGAACTCTAATGGCTTGAGCCAGTCGGTCAAGTAAGCGGCCGGAATTAGGTTTCATGATCAATCCTTTGATCGGTTTACTGGTAAGGGCTGCTATATTAGCTGTGAGTGAGCTGAGTTACAAGGTGGTTCTTTTGTTTTGCTGGTGTTTCAAACAGTTGGGTGGGGTGGACGGTAATGGTGTGTCAGTGTGACATGCTAGTAATTGGGAGTAGAGAGGTCAGATTGGTGGGTGTTAGTATGTTGGAATGTTGTCTACTTAATGTTAGCCGTACCGATCGCACAATATGAGCTTGTATCAATTCTAAACCGTTGATTATGATAGTGAATTCAAAGCCAATTTGCATTAATGGCTACTTTACAAGTAATTAGTTTAATCTTAATACAACCTACCTCTTTAATGAGCGATTCAAAGAAACATCATTATATTTCTCAATTTTACTTGCGCGGATTTGCTAATCCAGTAAAAACTAGAAACCGGGGCCATCATCATCTACTTGGTGTACTTGATATTAAAAATGCTAAAAAGCGAGAGGACCTCGTCGGTAACGTTGCATTTCAAAATTATTTTAATAGACTAGAAAATTTTCAATTGCATGAAAATGAGCTAGAAGATGCACTAATTGATGTTGAGGGTCAAATATCGCAATCTGTATATGAATTAAGTGAATCGAATGTGCTAACTGATCAGATCAAAGACAACCTGTGCCTTTTGATGTCGCTATTTTCATCTCGTACACCTCATGCTCGAGAAAAGCTAAAATCGGAAAACATAAGCGTTCAAGATGAACTTCACCACGCGTTGACATCATTTCCGCACTTATCAGAAGGTCGCGATGATGGTGTCACTATTGAAATGCTACAGTACGCGAAAGAAACAGGACAGATGGAGGCAGTGGTACCAAGTCAAGATACACTAATATATACAGAATTGACCCTAGTTCAAGACTTAGCTCACCAACTATCACAACGCGTCTGGAGTGTTCTGAGGCCAAGTGATAAACAGGATAAGTTCATTACATCCGAGTGCCCAGTTGTTATTATAAATCCGAATTCTGGTATCGAACCAATACTTTTTTCCCATACAGCCGTACGGGATCCTAAAGTTGACGTCTTTTTCCCGGTTACACAAGATATTGCTGTTTACGGAATAATGGAGAATACAGCTATACCCAATATGGCTGGGTCATTTTTTTCGGCCTTAAACACTTATGTCGTGAATAATGGCGGTCGCCATTTGTTTTATAACCCAACTGGGTTTTCGGTGATGAATGAAAATATGGAGATTTGTGGTCTTGATGATGTATTAGCCTATGCGCATGAATACAATAAGGTCGAAAAACGAAACCCAAGCTCGGGACCTAAATCAGCAGCAGAAGACTGGAAAATCCTTGATTTAAAAGATGTTATTGAACTTATAAAAAAGGCTATGTCCGAATTTCGCAAAGTAGCTAAACCTGATTGAGACAGTCCGTGTAGTGTCAAAGGTGTTCTCATACTGTACGGAACTTGGAGGGAATTTGCGCAGGAATATCGACGTCGCCGATGACCAGCATGATCAAGTCGGCGAACGGTTTCAGAGTGCGGAACCCGCTAGCGCGATTTTTCACAATTTTGGCCACACGGTTTAATCCCTCACTGACGGCGTTGGTCAATCAGGTTTTGGTAAATGCAAGAATGGCGTCCATATGCTTTCGCACTGTGGCTACGAAGCGGCGTAAGGGCTCCAGCCGACTTCTCAGACAACGAGTGAGCCATTGTTTGAGAAAACGCTCGGCAGCCCATGGCGCCTTGTAATCCCAGAAGGCCTCAAACTCCTCCTTGAGTTGCCAGGCGCGATAGATGCGACGGCTGTGTTTGTCCATTGCCTTGAGTGAACGAGTTTGATCATTTGTGCGTGTGGATGAGTGGCGATAGAGCAGCCAGCGCATGCCTTTGAACAGCTTGCGATCCTCTTTACTGGCTTCGCGCCATTGCTCCTTCCTGACTTCATCGACCGCCTCGTTCAAGGCCTTGACGATATGGAACCGATCGATCACCAGCGTGGCGTTGGGACAATGCTCGGTAATGGCACCAACGTAGGCCTGACTCATGTCACAGCAAGCCGCTTCTATCTGTTGCTTCTGGTAATCACTGAGCTGGGATTTGAAGAACTCATCAATCGTCTGGCGGCCTTTGCCCTGTCCGATCCAGATGACCTTGGATGTGTCCAGATCGTAGA